>Ga0100379_10004943_pt1 | contig 11600 bp, 8 predicted proteins | sample CryGeymeta201503_FD_80418 | JGI IMG/M metagenome (GOLD analysis project Ga0100379, IMG submission 80418) | Groundwater microbial communities from Crystal Geyser aquifers in Utah, USA - Crystal Geyser metaG 2015-03 | ecosystem: Environmental > Aquatic > Deep subsurface > Groundwater | place: USA...
CTTCATATATGTCAGTCACTCGAACCACTGTTTAAGGTGGTGTGAGAACCGTTTTAAAGGTACTTCCCTCTCCTCTGAGGGGTGCGTATCGAGTAAGGCGGTACTCGACACACATCCACCGAGGAAACAAATCGTTGCGTTGCGTTACGTTTACAAGAACCAGTATATCACCTTTTGCAATCTTTGTCAAGGGCATGCTAGACAAAGCTTATAAATGAAAGGCGGTGGGACATGTTTGAAACTCTGCTTAACATGTCCCGATTCCACAGGCTCCCTGCGCTGGGCTTGGTGATCCACTTATTCGGGCATAAGCTCGTAAGTGGGCCAAGTGATCCTGCCGGGTGGCGGGTAGAAAAACAAAAGGAGGGAATGTGCGTTTTCGTGGTCAAAATGACCGAGAAGCGTACAAACCCCCCTTTTGGGGGAATATCAAATGTAGATTGCTTTAGTCGTATGACTCATTGCAACTACACTTAATATTCAGCCTCTCTCCTCTAGTTGTGAACTGATGTTTAGTGGCTCTCTGTTTCCGCTAAGCATCATTTCGATAAACACAGTATATCACTTTTTGGGTCTTGTGTCAAGATGTTTGTCTAGTATAACCTGTACTTATAACCAAAAGTCCTGAAAAATGGGCTAAAACTGTATTTCTCCCCCATGGGGTCAAACGGCTAAAAAAAGAAAAACCCCACAAAACACAGAGTGTAATGTGGGGCAAGAAGTGCCTTTTTGGAGGAAAAAGGGCTTATTTGATGGTTTTCAGGGACTGGATCTCTTTGAATCTCTGTTCGATCCAGATTTTACAACCCGGATCGAATAGCGGGTTGTGTGTCATGGGTGGGTGAGCAAGCATAACGCACCCAGCCTCATTCGGAAAGGCGGAAATGTAGCCGCATTCCGGTTCATCTTTCAAATGGGGTGCCTGAATGACCTCAACTTGCAAAGGCAAAGGCAGAGACCTTTCCACTCCCCACGGGTCCTTATATAAGGAGTAACCACCGAGAACCACGACCGTACAGATCTTTGCCTGATCAACAGAGGTCCAGTCGAGTGGCGGAGGCAAGCAAATGACCGCCAAATGCGATCCGCGCGTCATTCCCCTGACAAGGCGAATAAACTCGGACATGCGAGAGCGCAGTGCAAGCCTCCTCTCAGCCGGAGAAGGTCCCTGATCAACCTCCGGGTCCCAAGGAACACCTTCGAGCTTCTCGATCTCCAGACGAATCTGAACCATTTCGAGCTGCAGATCGGACAGCTTGTGCTTTGTCATGACTTTCCCCTTGTTGTTCAGAAAATCGAGACACAATCAACAAGATTGATCTCGACTCCTGTGTTGTTGGTCTTTTTGAACGACTGGACCAGGTGCTTACCAGCTTGGGTAATGACACAAATGGTCACAGTCGGGAAGCTTCTTTCTGCGCAACGCTCAAGCGTCTTTTGCAAAAGGAACTGGCCGATTCTATGCTTTCTCAGGTTGGGAATCACGTACAACCCAACGATTTCAGGCTGTCCGTTTCCACTTTCCCCCAAAGGAGCGATTGTGGCGATGGCCACCGGCTTTACTCCCCCAACCAGTAGCACCACAGCTTCATCGACACAGTGATACCTATCTCCCCCAAACAGAAGGGGCAAAAAAGGCATTACTTCAGGAGGATTGTTGATGCAATTTGCTTCAAGTCGACTAACAACATCTCCAATGAGTTGTTGCTCAATCACCCGAGAAACAATGGTTTCGTTCGATTCCATGAATACACCTCTTGTGTGGTTGTTTTTTGCTACAGCACTGAAAAATGAAAAGAACAAGAAGCTAAACTAGCTCTTTTTGGGTTGTTTGTCAATCAAAAAAGATGACCCTTTATGCTTTTAGGAATCATCTTTTTGTGTTTATGCTTTAAATATTATCGACCAAAATCGTCTCTAATTCGCCGTCAAAATCCATCTCTTCGTCTTTTTCTTTGGCTATCTCTTCGTCTTTTTCTTTGGCTAATTGTATAATCAGAGGTCTTATTTTACCTTCAAGCGTAGAGTCTATTTCTACCTCCAGTACTTCTGCCAAGTCTTTTATACGCCTGGCAAAAACATCGTACCTCTCCGTCCAGTCTGTGCGTTCATTGAGTAAACGTGCCATTTCTGCGGCATTTTTTTCTGCCTGACGTGCTGCTGCACCAATATTTCCACGGAAACGAGGGGCGTCGGTTGCTTTAAACAAATCTCGCTTAAGCTCGTTAATCTCTTCCCTGGCCTTTTGAGCGCGTTCAATAAGTTTAGAAATCTTTCCTGCATTTGGGTCTTTTTTGTTAACCGGCTCAGGTGTAGAACGAACTGAATCAACAAAAACGCGTGTTCTTTGTAATATTTTGTCTAATTCTGCACGCAGTTCTTCTGTCATTTGCTCACGTTCAACTTCAACCCCTTTGGGTTCTGCGGTAAATGCTTCATTGGTTACCACCTTCAACACTCTTCTGGCAGGTTGTTGTTCTTCTTTTTTACCAAGAAAACCTTTCAATGTATCACTAAGACCTCCGAGAGATGCACTTGCCGCACTGTCTCCATAAACAACCGGCGGCGGTTCTGGGGTGTAATCCGAAGAATAATCTTGTTGTTCAGAGCTTTTTATAAATTCGAGAGCCTTTAGTCTTCCATCTTTTGATTCAACACGAACCACGGGGCAGGCATCGCGTCCAAAAACATATTCACCATCATTTAACACAAATTGGCCACCGGAACTTCCACCACCATAAACAAGGGCAACTGTTCTGCCATTAATTGCTAAATGCCTTCCAGACTTACCAATATCAATTATTGTAGGATTTGGCGTAACATCATTTGGATTTTTTGGAGATGTATACTCTGTAACTCGACCACCCCTAACACGAATGAGTTTAGAGAAACCGGAATCACGTCCAGTCATTAATGTAAACAAAGCCTCTTGTTCCGGTGTAGATTCCAATTGCTCAGGAATCATTGCTTCAACCTCATACATCAATTCTAAAGCCCTGTCCGGATCTGGCATGACAAAACTACCATATCTGTCTTCTGATTTTATAGCATTGCTAGCCTCTCGCCACTTATCAACAATATAACTGTATTGAGAATAAGTTAATCCGAAACGCTCATAAGACATCGAATTCATGTTGTTGAATTTATCTGCTATCCGCTCAAATTCAGGCTTGATCATTTCTACTATTTCTAGTCGGCGATTTAATTCTTTTTTACTGAGTGTCAAAGTATTCTCAATTGCATCTATTTCTTCTATGGCTTTTCTTGGGTCTGACTGCGATGTGTTCAACAAATTATACACAGTCCAATATCTTGAATCTAATCTATACCAGTCATCCTTAGACACCCCAAAAGACTTTATGTCTTTCTTAACTGACTCAAAAAGAAGTGTTATTTCTTCAAAACGTTTTTGGGCAGGATCAAGCAAATGTTCGCGTTCTTGCTTTAATTTTTGTTCTGCATCGAATTCATTTTTCCTATTGAATGCACTCTCGGTTGATACTTCTGCATCTTTTTCCTTTTTAAAATATTCTACCGTATAAAAATTAACGTATTCACCTTGACTGTAATCATAATTACGAGAACAAACATAACCAGGATACGCAAAAACATCATTTCCTAAATAATCCTTAGCATAAACCAAAGGTTTAGCACCAAGAGATTCAAAAGAAGGCAAACGCTCAAAAGCAACAGCTTCAACTTTTACAGATTGTGGTTTTGTAAAATTATACCAAGCACGATCAACAGACTTTACGGAAAATGCATTTTTAAGATTTTCTAAGTTTTCCTCAATAAAAACGTCATGTCCATCAACGACCTTATAATTAACCGGCGGACGACTATCTTCTCCAATTACCGGAATTTCTTCTTCCTTTAGTTGGAACAAGCCTTCTTTAGGAATCAAAATAGTAGCATGATATTTTTCTGATCTCTGATTATAGTAATGACTATTAGGATCTGCCGCACGATATTCATAAGAAACAGTCAACTCATGGCCATTGACCATAAGTGTCTCAGGATATTTTTTATCGATTTCTGCCACCAATTCAGCCGAAATATAATCACCAACATTCAACTTAAGTTGTTCGCTTACATACAAAGCATTACTTTTACTGGCAATACCTCCTAATTTTTCCTCATAAAATAAAGCCAAATCTGGCAATGGCAAAGTTCCACCGGAACGAGAAGTAAGAGACCCCAAAATCGCCAAAACCTCGGCATTATACTTTACGCAAGGCATATCCACCCGACCATCAACCAAAGCACGAATAAATTCTTCGCTCGCTACAGCTCCATCTGTAATTTCATATCTTCTTGACGCAACAATGTTATATTCTCCCTTAAATTTATAAGAAACTCTTTCTTCTACACAATCATTTTCTGGATTATAAAAAGTACCAGCCGAGTTTTGGGTTAATAAATGAGGTGCAATGTCTGGCAACCAGTTTGAATCAACCGGCTGACACATGCGGGCATAAGATTTTGATGTAGAAACAATATTTGACCCAATTATTAATTGTGGCTGACTCTGAAAAGAAGATGATGAAGGATGAACATAAATCCGACCAATGCTCTTGCCGGCCACTCTTTCATACGCATGACGACCAGCACTCTGCAAAAGATTATGAACAAGTCCAGCAGCTACTGATTTTTGAATATTTTCATCTGTCGCCTTAATATCCTCAACCGCAATGCCTTTGTTTTTTAGTTCACGCATTAATTGTCCGCGTATTTCTTTAACTTCAAACAATTGTCTGACATTTAAAAATTTCTCACGAGCCCATTTGTCACTAAAACCAGCAGCAGACCACTGTCTACCCACTTCTAACAAAGAAAGGAAGTCTGAACCACTTTTTTTAAACTCATTGTGTGCACGATCTGCTTCACGTTCTTTGTCTTTTGGTCGCACAAAAACAGATCTGTCTCCAGACATAGCAGCAATGGTAACGATACTACCAGTACAACCATATTTTTCAGACTCTATTACCATGCGAGCCAATTCTGGGCTCAGCGGCAAATCAGCCATTGTTTCACCTATTTCTGTTATTTTTTCATTTTCATCTAAAGCACCTAACATTTGCAAAACTTCTATAGCCCGCAAAAAAGTTTCCTCTTTTGGTTTGTCGATAAAATCAAAATTCCTAACATCTTCAATGCCTATTTTTTTCATTGCCAAAATAACGTGATCTAGGTTTGATCTTGCTATTTCCGGTTTTTGAAAAGGTTGGCGATCATTGTATTCTCTTTCAGTATACAAACGATAACAAGTACCTGGAGCTGTACGACCAGCACGCCCCTTACGTTGTTCACAGCCGCTTTTGGCATGTTCTTCAGTTACCAAGGCTTCTATTCCAGTTTTTGGATTAAACTCTTTTTGCTTAATTACACCAGAGTCAACCACAAAACTAACACCATCAATAGTCAACGATGTTTCAGCGATATTTGTAGAAACGATAACTTTTCGATTGGGATTTTTGGCAAAAATTTTATCTTGATCTTCTGGAGACATTGAACCAAATAAAGGCATGGCGTCTATGCCCGGCAAATTCAACTCCTCAATTTGCTGAATTGTACGTTTAATTTCACCTTCCCCCGGCATGAAAATCAAAACATCACCATCTTTACCACTTTCAACAATTTGTTTGACCACTTGCGCTGCCTCCCTAGTGTAATCATCAATATAACCTTTGGCATACTTAACCTCAACCGGATACATACGCCCAGGAACCTCAACAACAGGTGCTTCACCAAAAAAATTGGCAAACTTCTCTTTTTCGATTGTGGCAGAAGTTGCGATCACTTTTAATTCTGGCAAACCTAATTTTTTTCTTTCCGCTTGAGTTCTTTTTAAAAGACCAAGAATAAAGTCGATGTTTAGAGACCTTTCATGAGCTTCATCGACCATTACAATATCAAACTCCTTCAAAAGTGGATCAAACTGCAATTTACGAAGCAAAATACCATCAGTCATGAAGTTTGCTCGCGTCCCTTTGGTTGTTTGATCTTCAAAACGCACTTGATAACCAATCTCTTCACCAACATTACCACCTCTCTGACTAGCAACATAACGAGCAACAGAACGTGCAGCCACTCTACGAGGTTGTGTAATAGCAATTTTTGCATTAGGAAAAGTATCGAGCAAAAATCCCGGAATACGTGTTGTTTTTCCTGATCCTGTTTCTCCGATAATAACCGAGCTTGGATTTCCTTTGACGCATTCTACGACTTCTTCCCTGTATTCATCCATTGGTACTTTTGGTGCATCGAACTTTGAACGTTTTGTTTTGTCTCTACTATCACCTTTGGAACCATCTCGAGTAAAACCGTCGCGTTTTAAATTGTCCATATTTTTATATTTTACTTCGAGATCTAAACAAATAAAGTCAAAAATTCACCGGAATCATTTTGATATTGAATTGTATGTCCAGAAGGACGTAAAAGATAAATGGCTGATAAAAGAGGCAGCGACGGAAGGCTGCCCTGCAATTTTAAAGTCATGGCTGGTGTTGAATTTTCTGAAAGTTTTTTAAGAAAATCTTTTGTTCGATCAATCAAATTGTCTGATTCTTTTGTTTCATTCCAAAAAACAGAAAGATCAACAATATGTTCAAAAGTTGGCAAAGCGATATCTCCCACTACGACAATTTCATCTTTTAGTTTTGATATTTCAAGCCAAACGGAATCATCTACTTTTTCGTTACTTACCAAATTACGCGTCTCATGATCAAAAATAAGAACCAAGTCATCTGCCGATCGAAGCAATGCTTGCGTGGCTGTTCTATAAATTACCGCAAAAGATACCAACAATGCTTCAACTGGAATTTCTGAATTTAAAACTGCCAGATCACCTTGCACTTGCAAAGAAACTTTTTTACAAAAATCTGCAATTGATTCAGGGTCATTTAAAATCAAAGAAGGTGGCAAAACAACAGTATATTCAGCAACTTCCATTATTTCGTCAGATGTTGTCATAAAAAGTTGTTAATCATAAAAATTTGTCTAAATTATATCACGATTGATTGTGGGGGGGGAAAAATTATTCAAAACAAAAAAACCGACCAACACATCCTTGTGTTGGTCGGCACGTTGTTACTTTCTCTTTGTGAGCTTTTCCAAGGCTCGCTTTTTCTTTTCCTTCAACTCACCCATGAGCTGACGGAGCGCCTTGAGGCCGGAGTAGAGGCAATCCTCAAACTCCTCCGTTACCTCATTCAGTCGGTAAATATACTCGTCGAGGGGATCTTCGTCTTCACAAACGAAAACTTCATCCTCTTCAAGTTTCTCGACCAACCACACACGAGCGGTCGGCTTGGAGTCGTGCGAGGCGAGAAACTTGCGAATCTCCCCCGCATCCTCGTGACTGAACCTGGACACGTTATGACCCTCCCGGTCGTAGACGGTCACCAAGTACAGACCAGCCGAAATGTGGCGATCATTTCGAGAGTACTTATGACAGCACATCTCGTCGCCATCTGTATCTTCTCCAAATCGCCACCTTCCACACTGGCAATAGCCCTTGGGCTGCCCGCATGGATCGGCTTTCCTCCTGTCTCCTTCCTCGATCTGGCGAGCCAGACTCGAGTTGGAGAAGTCATGCTCGAGGCGCTCTGGAGCGGCACGATGTTGTTCGCTGAGGGTCGGCCCTTGCCTTACGGGCTTGGAACCGTTTTTCCTCAAACGACGCCGTTCGCGCCGACTGACCTCAGGAAAAGGCACGCCTTCCCCTTCGATCGTCTCGACTTCAACTACACCGTGCTGCTCTTGGCGAGGCAGCTCTCGCTTCAACTTGGACATATACCCTCCTATGGGTTGTCCGGTTTAGGAACTGGGACGGGAAAGAAAATAATCTTTTCTCTTCTTCCCCATCAAAATCCACAAACTTTTTTGTAAACTTTAATGGGAAGTCGACAGATTTTTAGGCCTGTCGACTAGTATATATGAACGGTTTACACCGTTTTTTGCGAAGACCATGCAAATGATTCCTCTAAACAAGCAGGAAAAATAGCATGGTTCTAGCAGGTGCATCTATGTGCGTTTGTCTAATTGCATGAATTTTTTACACCGTGACTTACGGCAAATAACTCATGTTTCAACAAACGTACACAAACGAGGTCTTTTTCCTTACTACTCTGATGGTTTATCTCTATAATTGTTTAATTATAGAGATAAACCAAGTCACTCAGAGTTTTAAGGCACCTCTTCTTCCCCGCCCAAAGCGACAAAATAAAATTGTCACTTTAGGCGGAGTTTTGATGAACAAATAATTTAATCATCAAAAATACTTGTATTCCTGTCTAAAAACAGGACGGGGATTCTTATCATATTTTATGTACTTTGTCAAGCTTATTTATGACAACGAGTCTTTTTTTGAATACAAAAAAAGAGCCAAAATGACTCAGTAAGCAAGTTTTGCTTAATAAATCACTTTGACTCAAGTTTAGTAGAACGTATCTTCTTCCGAATCCCTTTTGGAGTGGAAGGTGTGTCTGTGCCAGGCATTGTATTCAGCTTCGTTGTAAAAAGCCCGAATCCTCAGTCTGTTACTGCCAGAAAGAGAAATTGCATCATTCACAAAACCAATAGGTTCGTCCACTGAAAACCATCCACCGACTCTAAAAACACCGGGTTTCACTTCGTGTTTACACCCACCGAAAAAGATGAAAAACGACTCTCCACATCGGCGAAGTTCCAGCTCACCAATCACTTCGGTACGAGAATAAAACACAGCCTTACCAGCCAAATCCATGGCTTCAAAAAGACGCTTGGCAATTGTGCTTTCCATGATAAATCTCCTGTTGTTGTTTTTCTTGTTTGTCCAAAGAACTTATGCCGAGACTAGCCCTTTTTGGCTGTTTAGTCAACCGATTCCGACTATTTTTTGAAGAACATTATACGTATGTTATGATAAAAATACACTCCCCAAAAATATTTTTATATGAACACAAACACAGTAAATCAAATTTTGGAGATTGTTGAGTTTATTCGAGATAATGCCGCAACAAAAGACGATTTAGCTCAAACAGAACAAAGACTGGAGGCAGAAATAAACAAAAACAGACAAGAGATTGCAAAGAACAGAGAAGCTATTACAAAAAATGGGCAGGAAATTACAAAGAACAGAACAGCCATCGCAAAGAACAGAAAGGCTATCGTAAAAAATGGACAAGAGATTGCAAAAAACAGAGATGCTATTACCAAGAATGGGCAGGAAATTGCAAAGAACAGAGAAGCCATAACAAAAAACAGAGAAGCTATTACCAAAAATGGGCAGGAAATCGTAAAGAATAGAGAAGCCATCATCAAGAACGGACAGGAAATTATAAAAAACAGAACAGCAATAACAAAAAATAGAAAGTCCATTACCAAGAACGGGCAGGAAATTGCAAAGAACAGAAAAGAAACTACATCTTTAGAACAAATGATACTTAATCTGGATACAAAAATAGATCGAAATGAACAGAGATCTAAAGATGCATTATTTGAATTAAAAACAGAAATAAGTACTCAAATAGATGGTTTTGCTAATTTGTACAAAACATCTGAAATTGAATTTTTGGCCTTACGAGCAAAACACGATCGTTTAGAATTGCATATAAAACAAATAGCCAAGCATGTTCGCTTGGAATTAAAATAAAACACAGATTGTAAAACCCAATATTATTTTGTCCTTTGGGAGATGGAAGAAGAACAAAATAATATTGGGGCTGAGAGAAGTGCTTTTTCATCACTTCCCTCAGCCGGTTAAAGATTGCTTCGACTTGTGCGATATGGGGTCCGAAGCGATAACCCCAAAAAAATTAGAACCGACGGCTGTTGAATGCCTTGCGCAACTCGTCTACGGTGGAGACACCGACTGACGACGGCACAGGGTCGACCGCCTTCTGTTGCTTGGAGGTGCCATTCTTACGCGAGGTAAGATAGGCAGCCCACGCAGCAACAGGGACAATGTCACAACCGCACTTCCACTCGAGCCACTGATGATCGATCTCTGGGAAGGCTTTTTCAATGGCTTCCCGACGACGATCACGACCGTAGCCGGCGTCTCGCTCGCGTTCCAGAATGCGCACGGCATCCTGTGGGCGAGCCTTGAGGGCTGCACGAACGAAATTGTCGATCGTTTTCGCCATTCTCAAGTCATCTGACCCGATAATGGCGAAAAGATCCTTGTAAATCTCGTTCTCTCTGGCTTCGGCCTCGGCCTTTTTACGGGCTTCTTCGGCTCGCTTTGCCTGAACCTCGGCGATTTCCTCTTTGACCCGAACCATAAGATCCGTGGCCTTGGAGAAAAACTGCTTAAGCTCGGCAACGCTAACCGGCCGGACCCATTCGAGATTTCGAAACTCCTGAGCCGTGTAGTGCTCGATGTCATAGAGTTCATCTCTGAACTCGACGCACATACGCTTCACAGCTTCTTTGAGCTCCGAACATTCATGCGTCAAGGCGACCTTTTCGGACTCTTCCTGAATCCGAATAGCTTCTTCTGTCTTCAGCTTATCGAGCTTCAGACAAGAAGCATGGCAGGTCACCTGAGCCTGATCAATACTCCTGAACCACATCACCTGGAAGTACGGATCGGACGGATTGTACCGATACGCACTCCTTTCTGAGATGGTTCCGTACGCCATCAAAGGACGACCTGTCACAACGCAGTTGCCGTAAACAGCAACAACGAAAGGCACGACAGAGTCGACATCTTCGACGCTCGGCAGCTCGATGCTTGGCTTTTGCCACGCCTCCCACAGCGAACTGTTCAGGTGATTAAACACCTTCCCTTTCAGCTGTGGAATGCAAGTATCGGCAAAGCTGTCGGTGTGCCACCCCAAGGTGACATAAACCGTAACTTCCACCGACCTGCCACCCGGCAAAAGAACACCCTCATCGGGAAGATGAATCCAGCTGTTCGCTTTCATCATCTCCTCGCTCAGCTGCACCTTAGGAACCATCAAGCCGCTGTACGACTGATGGTATTCCACAAGCACCTCATCTCCAAGGAGATTGATCACTTCCGGATTCTTCAACAGAACCAGAGCGACCTCCTCCTCATTGAGGGCCGGCAGTGCCAAAACATCGGCATCCACCACTTCGGCCACTCGCCGAGCACCCGAAAGTGCTTCAACAAACAGCCCACCAATTTCGCTCTGTGAGTACACTTTAAAGGTGTTCTCACCAGAACGAACATTGAGCAAACGCGCCCTCTCCTGCCTTGCCGCATTTGACCTCAGCACAGCATCGAGGGGCGAATTTGGAAGTGACCTTTGTCGGGCAAGCCAGTCAGCAAAGACCTCGACGGACTTTGTGTTATCTGCTGACTCCACCCACCCACGAACCAGCTCCAAGTCACCTTGGAACATGGTTCTCTCCTGCTCTTGCACAACATCTTGTGCTTCGTTGTACGTATGGTCACCCAAACGCACACGAGTGCAAAGATGCGGCATGATTTCCATGAGCCACTCCGGCTCAACGGGGGCAGCGAGCGTGGCCAAGTTCATAAAGCCGGTTCGGCCTCTTCGGCCCTGAACCTGAATCTTGCGAACTCCGTCCACCAGCGCAATGTCGGCACTGCGACAAGGGCTTGAGAACGCAATTTTCAATTGCCCCAA
>Ga0100379_10004947_pt1 | contig 11593 bp, 11 predicted proteins | sample CryGeymeta201503_FD_80418 | JGI IMG/M metagenome (GOLD analysis project Ga0100379, IMG submission 80418) | Groundwater microbial communities from Crystal Geyser aquifers in Utah, USA - Crystal Geyser metaG 2015-03 | ecosystem: Environmental > Aquatic > Deep subsurface > Groundwater | place...
CATGCTCTTTATTTCTGAGCTCCTTAATCGAGCAATCAGGGAAGAAGAGAAAAATGCACCTCTTTTCGATTTTCTCTCCAATAGCATTCAAATCTTGGACCTAAAAAAGGAGAAATTACAGTTGTTTCCTCATCATTTTTGCCTACATCTGAGTCGATACCTCGGATTTTACCCGGATCAAAATTACCAAGATGGGTTTTGTTTAGACTTGCTCGAAGGTTGCTTTGTACCATCGAATCACGTCGGACCACATTTCCTAAATGCCCAAGAAAGTAAGCTAGCGGCTGCCTTGATGAAGCATGGCTTAGATCAAGATAGTGTTAACTCCGTTTCGGCAGTAGAGAGAAGAAATTTGCTGGATGGAATTCTCCGCTATTTCCGCCTTCATTTCGATCATTTTAGAGATTTACAAAGCCACGATATATTACGAGAAGTGCTATCTGTCTGAATTTTATCGTAAATTCGGTTAAACCTTATTGCATTCAACTCATCCTAAGCAATATGAACCGAACCTTACTCTTTTTCCTCTTGCTCTGTATGGGGTTAAATTCCTGTACCAAGGAGGAAACGAATCTGATACAAGGAAATCAGCCCCCAGCGGATGAGGCGATTACTCCATTGAGTATCGATAATTATATCAATCGGATTTATATCAGTCTCCTGGGTAGAAAAGCTTCCGACCTAGAATTTATTACAGCAAAAGCACTTTTTAGTGCTGATCCAAATGCATTAGCCAGCAGAATGGCTCTTTTAAATCAAGTTCAAGCCAAGGCCGATTACCGCAGCAATTTGGTATACCGAGCAAAACTCGATTTGATTGAAGGCGTGGATAGTGCGACCATCATTCGCGATTATCAGCAAGTTCTTCTCTTACTCAATGACCCAAGCAAAGTAAACTTATATCCCGTTTATGAATTGGAGAAGGCCAAGCTTGAAGCCTTGCTGATGATGTCGGTTGATTTCCGATCTGAGGCCATACACTATATGGATGTTCATCAACGCTGCATCTTCAATCTTTACTATGATCAAATCAATATGGGAACCGAGAACTTTGTGGTGTCCATGTTTCAGCATTTTTTAGATCGTTATCCTTCGGGACAAGAGTTGACCAATGGCAAAACCATGGTGGATGGCGGAAATAGTAGTCTATTTCTCCAAACTGGAGCTGGGAAATCAGACTTCATAGCCATATTCTTTCTATCTTCTGCTTATGCGGAAGGTGTCATCCATAGCGCAGCACGTCAGTACCTTTTTCGAAAAGCCACACAAGATGAAGTATTACTCTTGGCACCAGACTACCTCACTACGTATGATATTTCAAAAGTTCATGCCTACTTCCTAAGTTCCGACGAATATTTTAAACAATGAAAAGAATCGCCCTCTATTGTTTGCTTTTCACTTTGCTAACTTCTTGTAAGAAGGAGCTAAGCAATGTGTATGAAATTACTCCGGTAAACGTTCGCCAGAGTGGCGAGAAAGGCAATTTAAAATCTGATATACAGTTTCTATCCATTGCCTATTCTGATTTATTTGGACAGCAAATAAGCACTACCGAATTGAATTCGCTGCTGTCAGGATACAATGCGGTTGGAGATAAAACGCTCATCATCGATTTAATTGTTCGGAATCTATTGGTGAAACCTGGGATTGTTAAAGTCGATCAAGCAACCATGCAATCAGACCCTGAAGCCTTTATCAATATCACCTTCAAACGATTTTTTATACGTGAACCTACGGAGATGGAAATATGGTTCTTCGCCAACTTAATCAACGAGAATAAACAATTCTTACCCGAAGATATTTACTACGCCCTAATGCGAGCAGAGGAGTATCGTTATTATTAATCATCTACTATGAAAAGGAGAGATTTTGTTCGACAATCTGCGCTTACCGCAGCAGGCATTATAGGTATGCCATATATAATTCCATCCGGTCGCTTATTTGCTGCAAGCGGAAGTAGAAAAGCAAATCACGTGGTATTTTGCCTCTTTGCAGGTGGAATTCGAAACCTAGAATCAGTTCAAAAAGGTGAGGGGAATTTAATGCGTGGAATGCTGAACGGAACAGAGGCCATCAGTCCGGATATCGCTAATTCCATTGCATCGCTTCCGGCAACAGTAGGTTCACCTTTGCAGAATGCGGGAACCTTATTCAAACAATTTCGGTATCAAAGCGGACCATCCGGTCATTATAACGGACATACAACGGCATTAACCGGACGCTATACCGATAACAGCTTAAGTCTTTTAGAGCGACCGAGTGACCCTACAATTTTTGAATTGTACCGAAAACATAGCAGTCCTGATAAATCGGCCATGAATGCGTGGTGGATAGCGCATACCAATGATCTCTATCCAATTTTAAACTATTCGAACTTTCCTGGATATGGACCGGCTTATGGAGCCAACCAGCTTTCACCAAATTCTTTATTTACGAATTCTGGCCGTTCGAATTTTGGAAACCCTTTGCAACATGATGTCAATAAGAAGCTAGGTCTAGATAAGATGAATTCCTTCTTAAATGGTGGTTTCAATGGGGCAGGAGCGGCACTAAATTCAGGAATTAGCAACGACTCAGATGATCGTATTAAGCTGCTTTCGTTTATGGACAATATGTACAAGGAATATGCAGCCGGACAGCATACGAACCCTTGGGGCGTAGGTGCTCAAAATATGAATGGGGATATGCGAAATATCTTCTATGCTGAAAAGGTGATGCAAACATTTAAGCCAGAACTATTAGTGGTGAACATGTTTGGTGTCGATACCTGTCATACAAATTTTACCAATTACTGCGATGCGCTGCAAAAGGCGGATTGGGCGGTAAATCATCTATGGAATACGATTCAGAATACACCTGGCCTAGCCAATGATACGGTGATGATTGTTGCTCCAGAGATCGGTAGAAATTCCAGTCCGAATACCGTATTGGATGCGAATGGAAGAGGTGGACTCGATCATACCAGCAACGATGCCATGTCGCGGGAACTCTTTTGTTTGATGATGGGTCCTCCTGGAGTGGTTCAAAGTAATTATGCTGTGAATCAGGTGTATGGAGAGAGCATTGACATTGTACCAACGATTGCCAATGTACTGGGCTTCGATAAAGAGATGAATCTGAGTCTACCGGGTAAAGTTTTGGAGGAGGCATTTGTATGAGAAAACTATTCCTACTCAGTTTCTTTTGTTTTTTTGCCTTAGTTTCTTGTTATAAGGAGGTGCCGGATGAAAGTCCAAACCCGTTTTTAAATTCTGGAAATACAACTACAATTACAGAAAAGGACAGTTTAGACCCAAGTTCTTTCGCTGGTATCCATAAACAAATATTTGCAGTAAAATGTGCGGTGCCTTTATGCCATGATGGAAGTTTTGAGCCTGATTTCCGCAGCATTGAAAGTGCCTATGGAAACCTTGTCTACCATGAGGTCATTAAAAATAATCCTCAAAAAAGTTTTGTTTACCGAGTAATCCCAAAGGATGTGGCGAATTCTTGGCTCATTGAACGGCTGATTACTGAAGATCCCGTTTTAGGAAGAATGCCACTCTACGCTAATCCGTTGAATGAAACTGAAATGCAGCATATCAAAGATTGGATCAATGCTGGCTGTCCGGATATAAACGGAATCCCTGCTGTTTACCCGAATCTACAACCACAAGTCAAATCGCGATTTGCCCTAGATGCGGGAAATAATCGCATTGACACAAGCTATGACGGTCGCTTTCCCGCTGCTTTTGTCGTTCCTCCAGGAATTGCATTTAATCTGGGAGTAGAAGTAGAAGATGATAGTACCGATGTTACCAAGCTGAAGAATATGAGTTTTCAATTTTCCTATGATAAGGATGATTTTGGGAATGCGGTGATTAAACCTGCCGCACTTTGGTTTAGTAAATTCCCGGTTGTCACACTTAGCTCATCTGATTTTCAGTTTAATAAGACTGTGTATTTCCGGTTTTATTGCCAAGATGAACATCATAATTCGCCCAGTGAGTACCCGATGAATTCTACAAGTTATTATTTTAAGGACTATTTTTCATTCATCGTAAAATGAGAAAATTCGCGCTGATTTTTATTCTTATATCCGTGATTTTTGGTGCATGCAAGAAAGACGAATCCTTGGGTAATGTTCCAGAGATCACGCTTATCAAGGCAGGGCCAGATCAAATTAAAGTATACGAAGATTCAGTCTACTTTTCCATCGCTTATAAGGATGGCGACGGTGATTTAGGTGACCCAGATCCATTGGTAAAGAATTTATTTGTGGAAGATCACCGCATTGACCTGACCTATGCCTACCGCATTTCTGAACTCGTTCCCGGTAGTGCTGCAGTTGGAATTCAGGGGGAGCTAAATTTCTCCATCGCGAACACGGTACTCACAAGCAGTAATTCATCTGAAACTGTCTATTATCGGGTTTGGGTAGTTGATCGGGCAGGGCATCGCAGTAATACTTTAGTTATTGGCCCACTCACCATCGTACAATAAGTAGCATTCGTTGAATGGATAATGTGCCTTGTTTTCGGTAATCTTAAATTGTACCTTATAGCAATGGCTCGAATTCCACTCATTTTATCCGCATTATTATTGTTCTCATGCAAAAGTAGGAAGCCTTTGAGCACAGTCCAAAACCTAGACCTTCAGCAATATGAAGGTACTTGGTATGAAATTGCAAAACTTCCCAATTCATTTGAAAAGGACCTTACCTGTGTTTCTGCAACGTATACAATCAAAGAAAATGGGAAAATAGAGGTTTTTAATACGGGTAAAAAAACGAATGGAGAGCAAGTATGGAAAACCATCAAGGGAACTGCAACAGTGCCAGATAAAAGTCAACCGGGTCGCCTTAAAGTAACCTTCTTTTGGCCATTTGCTGGTGATTACTATGTCATTGATGTGGCGCAAGATTATTCCTACGCTTTGGTTGGAAGTCCGAATAGAAGGTATTTATGGATACTTGCAAGAACCCGCGCCTTGGATGAAACCATCTATGCTCAACTGGTAAAACTAGCAAATGAAAAGGGGTTTCCTATCGATAAAATTGAAGCGATGGATCAATCCTGTGAAATACAAAAAGAAGAATAAATTTGCCGCATGTTTCAAGACCTACGCGAGGCGCAATTGCTGTTTGGTGATTTACTCAAGAAGAATGAAACCCTTAGATGGGCAGCCAAACCAAAACAGGGGTTCCGATTTAAACCTGCTGATCGTTATTTAATTCCTTTTAGTATTTTTTGGTGCGGCTTTGTTTTCATGTGGGAGTATATCACTTGGAACATGAGCACAGGATTTCCTATCATGGCTTTATTTGGTATTCCATTTATTCTAATTGGAATCTATTTATTGATTGGCCGTTTTTTTATGGATGCGTCAATCCGAAGAAACACGTTTTATGCGATGACCGATGAGCGTATTTTCGTGAGAACTGGGGTTTGGAATATTTCAACGGATATATACCGTTTTCAGGATTTGAGTCATATTCAATTTACCGAGAAACCAGACGGCTCTGGCACACTTTTAATCACCCCTGTAGGAACACCTCAACCTCAAAGTGCGGAAAAGGGAAGACTAGTATTTCCTATTGGGACTATTCGCATAGAATTCATCGATGACGTTAAAGCTATTTTTCTTATCCTTCAAGAAAAGATAGACACCAATGCCCTAAAAAAAGCATGAGGTTTACGGTCTTGCTAATATTGTCCGGTACTAAGCATAACTAAAGTACAGGCATAGTCGGTTTCAATGCCTTCCGCATCGGCCAATTTTCTCAGCTCATCGTTTTCAGTGCCAGGATTAAAGATGATACGTTTTGGATTAAGCGCTAAAATGTCTTGGTAATAGGCTTTCTGCAAACCTGGATTGATATAGAGTGTAACCGTATCAATATCATTGAGTTTTGGAAATTCATTTAATATTGGATGATCGAATACTTCCCCTTTTTTAATACCAAAAGGAACAAATTCATGGGCATGATTACGTAGAGCACTCGCTGCCCGATAAGCGTAACGGGTGGGATTAGGACTAGCACCAATAATGAGGGTTTTCTTCATATGCTTATTCCAGCTTATTTGCTTGGTAAAGGTAACAAGCGCAAATGGCACTTGAAAGTTAGGCGAGGTATAAAAAAAGAAATACCCCGAAATCTGAGATTCCGGGGTATCATTCTTAAAGGAGTTCTTGATTATTTATTATTAACCACAACTCGTGCTTGGTATGTTTTTCCATTTTGAACGATTTGGAGTACATAAACCCCATTGTTCAATGTGGAAATATTGATTTCTTGGTTCGCGCTTGGTTGTGCATTGCTGTACACCACTTTACCCGTCATATCAATTAAACTCATTTGGTTGGCTGCGCCCTCCATCTGAACATGAATCACCCCATTTGCAGGGTTCGGGAAGATGCGAGCTACTTGAGTAGCGCTCACCAATCCATCCAAAATATTTCTTTCGAATGTGATAAGGAATTTACTCTGTGCCCATTCTTCTTGACCACCATTATCTGCCTTCACAGTCCATTGTAGATCAATTGATCCACCAACTGGGAGGTTTGCAGCAAGAGCGTCAGCCAATTGTTTGTAGGTGAATGAGGTCGTTGTGTCGGTTCCTGCTGAAAAACTGAAGAGAGGTGCACTGAAGTCTCCAGTTGGAACATCTAACAAGAAGCTATAAGAAGGAGCCGCTCCACCATTTAAGGCTTCGGAAGTACTCCATTCAATGACTACTTTTTGAGTAGGGTCACCACCTAATGTAACAGTGCTGTTGTTTGCAGGACTCAATAGGTCGAAAGTTCCGAGCTGATCTATCACAACATCAGTTGCATAGCGTGGGAACAATTGGTATCCTGAGTTTCTTGGGTTTGAATTGTCATACTGACCACCTAATCCAATTATATCAAATAATCCAGTTGGAGCTGGCTCATTGGCCAAACCGCTTGTAGGTATAACACGTACCTCAAAAGTATCCATAGTCACTGTATTATAAACCTTAAAGTTACTTCCAGAACCACTTACTGACCAAGTAGGAGTAGGTGTTACAAATGCAACATTATTGATGCGTACCAGTTCGTTTTCAGCAACTTCATCCAAGGTATTAACAAGCAATGGGTCTTTCAGTGGCGTATTCGCTTTCAATAGCTTGATGGTATCAAGGAAATCGAGTTGAACTAATCCATTGAAATGAGTCAAACGTCCGCGCATTAGGATAGAATCTCCTTCAGTAATCGTATATCCGAAATCTGGAGCAGAGGATGGGGCAAAATTGCTAATCCCAGCAGTTCCATCAATAATGGTAAAAGAATATCCAGAAGTACGTGTATTCGTTCCGTAAACGACACCCGTCACTTCAAAGAGTGAATCATAGGAAATTGGCAAAAAGTCAGCATCCAATTGTTTGATTTCCGCTATAGTTGCTGGTTTATAGTCATTTTCCGCAATGCTGATGCTAAATGAATCATTCGTTCCTGCATCAGCTCCCATAAGCATCAACCCGATTTTATTGGTTCTAAAGCTCGGTCCACTCAAATTATCATCAGGAAAAGTAATCTCCACAGAAACTTTATCCGGTGTACTTCCATCAAAAATTATTTGAGGGCCTCCAGTATACATGAAGTGAAGACCTTCGAGGGCAGTTTGCATTGGCTTTGATGTAAGGTCAACAGTCACTGTATTTGAACCTCTGTTGATTACTTCAATTTCTATCATTGCATTCGCGCCGCCTTCACTATATGATCCGGAGGTAGTTACAAAGGATACAATTGGGTTAGCGAGTCCTTCGCCTGCAACCAATAACTGATTCGTAAACGCACCGTTGCTCGTAATTTGAATGGTATCTGAAAAAGATCCTCCAGCGCTTGGGTTAAAACGTACTTCAACAGCAGTCGGGCTAACAGATCCCGATGTTGGGGCAATATTTACAGATGATCCGTATGCTCCTGCTCCGACACGTACTTCAAATGGAGCACCAACACTCACAACGATATCATTTGTAAGATTCGCTCCTCCAATAAAGAAGCTACTGCCTGCAGTAGGTACATTTGTTTGAGTTTGACCGAAATCTCCGTTAAAAATAGCGCTCGAATTACGCATGTATGGATTTAAGGTCGCAATTAAGAATTCTTGACGTCCGTTTTCAGAAGGGTCAAAATCAGTACGGGAGTTATCTCCAGTCCAATTCGCAGGGTCTACAATTTTCGAAAGCAGTAAAGCGCCAGCACTGATACTGTCGCTGCTGTAGTAGGCATTGTCAAAATCTCCCACATAAAGAGCATTTACACCATTGGTCAATCCAGAAGGCAAATAACTTTTGTTTGAATTTAAGGTTTGAACCCCAGACATCCAGTCATATTGGCCATAATTCAAGGCAAAGATGAAGGTAGGAGAAGCAATGGTTCCCTGAAATACCAAAAGCTGATCTCCAGTAGCAGAAAGGAACATAGCAGAACCAGAAGGAGCACTTATCTCTCCATAATTTGATTCGTAATCATCTCCTGCGGAATTTGGCGCAAAACAGTTGATCAAAGTCCCTGCAGGAAAGTTAGTGGTTGCTTTCCAAGTGAAATAACCTTCTGTGTTGGTAGCAAATTGCATGGTAGCACTGTCCCAAGGCAAGTCGGTAAAGCTGATTTCCGTACCGGACAGCACATCGGTTAGCAATACGAAACTTAGCTCGTCAGGATTGTCGGCAGAATAAGCGGTAATCGCCACATCTCCAGGAGATAGGGTGCTTTGTGCTTGCGTTAGGCCAAAGCCTGCAAGTAATAGCGTTAAACTTAATAAGACTCTTTTCATAAAATGAATACTTTTGTTGCAATAATAAGGAAGGTGGGTTAAGTCTTTATTAAGACCCTTCCACGCCGTGAAATTACAAAATGATAGTTATAGAAGACACACTCATCTCAGAAGACCTCATTGAGTCTCAATTCATGTGTAACCTCAAGGCATGCAAGGGTATGTGCTGCGTTGAGGGGGATCAAGGCGCCCCTTTATTGGAGGATGAATGTGAAGAAATAAGTGAAAATCTTGATAAAATTCTTCCCTATCTGCCCAAATCACAACAGGAGAAGATTGCGGAAATAGGATTTTCAACCGTTTATTCGGACGGTGATTTAGGCACAAGTATGATGGACGATGGTGCCTGTGTCTTCATTGTGAAGGAAAATGGTATCATTGGCTGTGGCATTGAAAAGGCTTATTTCGACAATCAAAGTAGCTTCCATAAACCAGTTTCTTGTCACTTGTATCCCATTCGTATCAAAACCTACAAAGAATTCACTTCTGTTAATTATAACCGTTGGGATATCTGTTCACCTGCATGCACCATGGGAAAAGAACAACAGTTGCCGCTCTATCTTTTCGTAGAGAATGCCTTGATTCGGCGATTTGGACAAGAATGGATGGATGCATTAAAAGCGACGGCAGCACATCTTAAAGACGGGAAGAAAGACTAATATCGTTTAACCTGAATATAGATATGATTCGTTCTTCCTTGATCATCTGTACAAGAAATTTTAACCGCCCCATCGGGTAATTCGGCTACAAAATTATCCTTGGCTAAACAAGTGCCAACGAGTCGGTCATTCACATACCAATAGATTTCCTTCACTCGGGCATCTACCTCAGCAATTAGGTGCAGTTTGGCCTTTTCTTCACGCTCAATTAGGTACTCAGCTTGGTCGGTTGGACTAACAATACTAGGCCCTTCAGTCACAAAAATTCTCGGACATGCTGGATTATGGGTGGGAACTTTTTCATACGTCAGTTTGGCATCTTCAAAATAACGGATTAAAGCTGGAGGATAGATTCGAAACAGTTCTTCATGCGTTCCACTGCTAGGTTTACAGCTCATACAGTAGCTCACAGTTCTGCCTTCATTCAAAGGGATTTTCTTTCTGCAAGAACATGGAATATAACGACTAATGCCTTCAATAAAATAGTCTTGGCCCAAGTTCTGACAATAGGGTCCCGGTACCTGACCAGTCTCAGTACAGATTTCACGTATGGATAGATTTTCCGGTGCATGCAGCCAATGCGTTTTGTTTTTTCCTTGGATGGCATCAAATAGTTGGAATAAGAGTGGTGTTGCCATTTCGGCACCGTTTAATCCGGGCACGCCTTCATTATTAAAATTTCCAATCCATACACCAATAGTATATTGATCATTATAGCCAATGCTCCATGCATCCCGCCGTCCATAGCTTGTTCCTGTTTTCCATGCAATGCGAGGAACCGATTTGCCCATCTGCCAATTTGAGGGCAAATCAGGCCGGGTCAATCCGCTTAATATTTCACTCACCATAAAGGCAGCTTCGGGCTTAATCCACTCAAAATGAAGTAAGGTACTATCGCTGTGAACATAGCGCAAAGGACGGTAGGTTCCTTGATTTGCCAGGGTAGAGTATGCATTAGCTAAGGTTTCTAATCTTACCCCGCAACCTCCGAGTACAAGCGATAAGCCCAAGCGTTTTTGATCTTTTTTAATCTGCCGAAAATCTATTTCGCCCATTTTTTGAATGAAAAGCGGAACACCATAATGCTGCAATACTGAAACGGCTGGGATATTTAGTGATTTAGCCAAAGCAGATTGTGCGCTTAAAGCACCTTGAAAATACATGTCGTAATTTTCAGGCGTATAGCCTGCGTAATTGCTCGGAACATCATAAAGAATACTCTTCGGGTTTAAGATTCCTTTTTCCATAGATAACCCATAAACAAAGGGCTTAAGGGTAGAGCCGGGTGATCGAACAGCAAGAATTCCGTCTACTTCACCTTCATTTTCTTTGTCGGTATAATCTGCGGAACCTGCATAGGCTATGACTTTTCTGCTTTCATTTTCTATGACAATTACAGAAGCGTTCGTAATGCGCATTATTTTCAAGCGCTCGATGTATTGTTTGACCAATGCTTCTGTTTTTCGCTGAGCAGAATACCGTATATGAGAACGGATGATAGGAGTTTGATACGAGGAATAGAGCCGACGACAAAGGTGGGGGGCTACATATTCCCAAGATTTTCTTTCAATGGCAAGCGGTTCTTGTAATGCCGATTCATATGTGCTTAAATCAGTCCAATTCTCCTTATAAAAATAAGTCAGCCAACGGTTTCTTGCCTCGCGGAGTTCCTCGTTATGTGGACGAAGTTTCCAAGTATTCGGACGATTCGGAACAACAGCCAAGGTTGCAATCTGAGCAGGACTCAATTGACCAGGTAAACATTGAAAATAAAGATAAGAAGCCGATTTGATGCCTTCAATATTACCACCATAAGGCACTAAATTCAGGTACATCCGAAGGATCTCATCTTTGCTAAAATGCCATTCGAGCTGCATGGCTTCCCAGATTTCAATAGCCTTATTGAAATAGGTTCGGTCCCTTGGCTTTAGTAAGCGTACAAGCTGCATGGTGATAGTTGATGCACCCGAAATACGTTTTCCGCCGCGCATGTTTTGTATGCCTGCACGAACAAGGGCAATGGGGTTAAATCCTGGATGAAAATAGAAATACCGGTCTTCCTTTAATAGAAAAGCATCGCTAATTGCAGGAGTTACTTCATCCTCTTCAAGATAAAGCCTCCATTTATCATCGCTGCTAAGGTATGCAGCAA
>Ga0100379_10004953_pt1 | contig 11584 bp, 9 predicted proteins | sample CryGeymeta201503_FD_80418 | JGI IMG/M metagenome (GOLD analysis project Ga0100379, IMG submission 80418) | Groundwater microbial communities from Crystal Geyser aquifers in Utah, USA - Crystal Geyser metaG 2015-03 | ecosystem: Environmental > Aquatic > Deep subsurface > Groundwater | place: USA...
CTGTTTGTAGCATTTTAGAGAGAACAATTATTTTAGCTCCATCGAACGGTTTGTTTATTCCACCTGTTCAAACAATTATTTATTACAAACCTCCGCAGTTTCTAAAACTGCGGAGGTTAAAATTGCAGAAGGGATCAGGCTTATTTTAACAACAACATTTTTTTAACGCTTTGATAATTTTGTTTTCCATCAACCGATTCCGCACTAAGCCGATAGAAATAGACACCGCTTGAAAGGCTCGAAGAATTAAACTGCACCTCATGATTTCCAGCAGAAATAATTTCATCTTTCAACAGCTTAACATCCTGCCCTAATATGTTATAAATTTTTATCAATACTTTTGAATCAAACGGTAATGCGTATCTTATAACAGTTGAAGGGTTAAAAGGATTAGGGAAATTTTGGCTTAATGAGTAATGGTCAGGAATCAAACCAGCATCCGCATTTATTCCAGATATAATACCGTTGGCTGAAAGTGCAATCTTAAACGGATTAACTTGAGACGAATTATAAATATAAAGCGTATCTACAAATTGTTTTATCGTATCTGGTTTGAATTCAACTAAAACGATTGCTGAATCTTTTTTCGTTAATATTTTATTCGTTCCAGTCAGCGTCGCAGTAAAATATTTTGTTTTTGTTAAAATTGAATCTATAGATAATCTGCTTATTGATGTATCCTTCAAGGTAACGGTCAACTGTTTTAGTGAATCTTTTAACACTGCTCCAAAGTCTATCAATGTTTTATTCACCGATAAATATGGATATGGGACAAATGCCGATAAAGGTAATTTGTACAGCGGAACTTGAGCATTGCTTTTGAAATATACAGTATCAGCCAGACTACCATATTTTGCAGTAGAAAAACTTATGATTAGTTGGGAAGAATCAATTTGTGTGACATTACTTTTTTGCAATACAGCAGTAAAAGAAACTGTGTTTGTATAAACAGAATCAATATTCAGTTGGTTAATTGATTTATTTTTAATATACAGTTGTAACTTTAAGCTATCAAAAACACCAATGCTGCCCAACGCAATCTGGGATTGTGGAATTAGTATTTCGGGGTATGGAGAAGACCCTTCAACTGGAATATTTAGATTACCTCCATCCGATTCTATTTTTACAGTGTCAGAATGGGTACCGTATGCAAGAGGTTTGTAAACTAACGTTAGAATAACGCTGTCTTTCCCAGAAACTACTTTTAAGGAATCGTTCATAATTCTAAAGTAACTACCAACGGTTACTTTACTAATCTGTGCTAAGGTAATTGACGTATTTCGAATTATTAAATTACTAACAGCAGAATCTTTTAGAACTATAAAGTTAAAAGAAACAAAATTTACCGCTGAAACTATTTGTGAACTTGGAGTTATTCCACCCAAAGGTATTTTTACTAGTGCAGTCTCTGAGTTGTTCCGTAAATACAACGTATCGGTAAATGCACCAACGGTTGTTGGAGTGAACGTTATGTTTAATGATAACGTGTCTGTTCCTACACTTCCATTGTTTTTATCAACTGTAAAAATCGATGTCTTTGTATAGATCGAATCAACTGTCAGTTTGTTAATCGAAGTATTAGAAATCGTTATTCCCAACTGCTTCGTGCTGTTACGTGCAACAGTTCCGTATGAAAGTGATGACGAACTTGAAACAAGTACTGGATAGGGTGATGTGCCAGTTAAGACAACAGAGGCATTACCGCCGTCCGAAGTAATCTTTAATGTGTCGGTTACGGTTCCTAAAATACTTGGCTTGAATGTAATTTTTAATTTCAGTGTATCATTACCATTTACTATTGTTGGGACAGTAATTCCGTGGCTGAAATTGGATAAATTATTTGCAACTGATGACAATGTAAGAGCAGAACTTGAAGCCGAAATAATCGGAAGGATAATGCTCGAAGAATCCCCCAAAACACTATTTAGAAAGATTGCCGATGATGTAACAGCAAGGAGTGGGGGAACTGTAGTGGCTGATACTTCGTTAGAATACCAACTTTCATTTCCTCCTAAATCATAAACGACGACGGCTATGTAGTATTTTTGCCCTGTTCCAAGTCCTGTAATTTTATAAGTAGTAACATTTTCCACATCTATACTATTACTGTAAGGATAACTTGATGAATCGGTATCGTAATAAATCTTGTAGCCTTTGAGATCACTTATGAGACTTGTATCCCATGTAAGCGAAATATAATCTTTTCCAGATGAACTTATCTTAACATTCTGCGCTGGAATAGGAGGGGCTGTGGTGTCTGGTATTGTTAACCATGGAGTAACATTTACAAACATATTGACGCTATCTCCTAAACCAGTAGGATTTTGAGAAGGATGGTAGGGGCCCGATGAAATGCCCCACCAATTGTTTGATGCATTTGTAATAACATAACTAGGGTATTTACTTCTTACCACTTAATCAAAAATGCTTGGTCGTAAAAAATGCAAAGAAAAGTTGCGCGGTTTGCAAAGTATTGATTTCATTGGTAGTTCAGCGTTCCGTCCAGTTTTATTAAATGGTTTTAATTGTGCCATAATTTATTAGTGGCAGGAAGTAAATACCCTAGTAACATAATTAATATCATTTACTATGGCTTTCCCATTTCCCTGAAAATTCGAATTGGTAATACTCATGCTTATTGGATCATTCCAACTTCTAATAAATGTCGAATTAAGTTGAGAATTTCTATTATTAAAAAATGTTACGTTCTTAAAAATTGTCGGATTATTATTACCTAAAACCATAATTAATTGATTCGAAGTTGTCGAATTAGATACTATTTGACTATTCTCAATAAAACATCCCATCGGAATTGATATCAACTCACTGTTTGGTGAATTACCAGTTGTGCTATTATTGGCTATGGTACAATTCTTCAATGTATCCGCCCCAAAATCACCTAAACCCCTTTCATGCCCCCTATTACCGATAAACTTAACATGTTTAAAATACCCAGTGGTCATTCCATACTTAGCTCCTCCACGTGAATTTGCAATATTAAATGAAATGCTTGAATTCGTAACATTGAGATACCCACTATTATCAGTATAAACACCGCCGCCCTCAGATGCTGTGTTTTTATCAATAAAGGAATTTGTTATTGATACAGTGTTATAAAGATAAAGATATAATCCACCACCGCTAACTTGAACGATATTTTGACTGATTGAAGAGGCATTTATTCGAATTTCTGTTCCTGGTTCTGCGGCAAATATACCCCCTCCATATTGAGCTGTATTTTCTGAAATAATGCAAGACTCAATTATTGGTTTCCCTCCCTTTAGATATATGCCACCACCTTTTTGTGTCGAGTTATTATATGATATTCTACATCCCATTATTTTGGGTCCCGCAGATATAAGCACTAATCCTCCTCCAGCATTAACATTTCCTCCATTAATAATAGAAAAATTTGAAATTAAAGTGTTGGAATCAATTGAACCATCAGATATCATTGTAATACAAGAAGAGACCATATTCCCATCAATAATTGTATTCTCGCTGTTTTGCGCTGCAACTAATTTTATCCCATTAACATTAGGCCAAACAATATTTTCTTTATAAGTGCCAGGTTGCACAAGAACAGTATCACCGCTTTGTGCCGCATTCAAGCCTGCTTGTATTGTGGCATATTGTGCTGGTACGTTGCGGGTTGTTTGTCCCGACAGAAAAATTGTATTGAAAAGAATTAGAAGAATAATTAGAACAGAAAACTTTTTCATTATGAACCTCCGTACTGTTTAAAACAAAAAAAGGACGCAACTTCCGTTACATCCTTACACGAGGCACTGGTATGCCTACAATCAAAGACATAAGAAAGCGCGTCCATTCTGGACGCAGCCTTCTATGCTTGTTCTTGATTGTTAAAAATTACCAGTTTTCATGTAAGAACATAGCAAACGCTACGTATTAATTATTATTTAAGAACTTAGTAACCGATAAAATTCTTTCTGTTTTATTGTAGAGCAAAACTAAGCAATTTAATTCTATTCCCAAATAATTTATCTCATACTCTTCATGACTTAACGTAAAGAGAAATGTGAGGCTTCTCGTTTGTAATTGTAAAAAATTTCAAGCACGCTTTGGTTGAAATTGAAAAGGGGGCATAATTCGTGAGTCATTCTAACTCCAACCTCGTTTTAGCCGCTCTTCGTAAACCCACCCCGTACTAAGATGGGACCCTAGATTCGCAAGCTTGATTATATTCGTAACCTATTTTCAGTTTCAAAATTTTTGTTTGGGAAATTTTAATTATGCCTATAGGCGTTGATGTTTCTTATCAAAAAATCCAATCATTATATTACTTCTATGCAACGGCTTTTCTTCTTGCTTCTCTTTCCATCGCTCGAATAGCTATTTGAGCACACGCTAGTGCATCCGATAATGGTTCGTGATGGTCTAATTCTATCCCAAGATATTCACATACATTTGGGAGTTTTGTTGGAAATATCTCCCAAGTGGTGCGCGCCAATTGAACCGTACACTTAAATTTCTTCTTTGGAATATCAATCGAATATTTTTTACAACACGCTTCAAGTACTCCTTTATCAAATGAAGCATTATGAGCAACAAGAAAGTCCACTCCTCTAAAAAACTTATTTATTTCTGACCAGACCTCATCAAATGCCGGTTCATTTTTTACGTCATCCCACGTAATGTTGTGAACATAAGTGAAGTAAAACCATTTTGAAGGCGGTCTGATCAGCAGTCTTTTTGTTTCCACTATCTCGCCATCTTTTACTTTAACCAAACCGACCGCACATGCACTGTCGCTGTAATAATTTGCAGTTTCAAAATCTATTGCTGTAAAATTCATAGTAGTTATCTCATGGTTAATGTCTTAGTCAAAATAATATCTTACCGTCTTCAGAATTTTTTTCATCAACTTTTTCTTTAATAAATACTTTTCTAATACGAGACTGTATGTCCCTTCGAAGAGCATCCAATTATCTTTGATAACGTTATGGATCGACTCGGGATCTATAGATTGTTGCAGTGCATTTTGTTTTGCAAAATATCCTATCAGAAACTTCACAACTTCAAGTTCAGAATAAGTAAATCCTATGTCACGGTTTGGTGGATCACTGATGACAAAGTAAGATCCAGATTCATTGATAAAACCTTCATAGCTATTGCAATCATAGTCGGAAGTATTTGAGGTTTGCCGTTCTAGGACAATTCTTGGCAAGCCGCTGTGGTAAACAAAGTACTCTAATTTATCTGTAAGGATATTTAACTCCTCTGAATCGGTTAGACAATTATCCTTAAAGTGTTTTTGAATATACTTCGTGAACTCAGTTCTATTTATTCCTCCTACCCATCCCATTAAATAATAGCGTTCAATATTAGTCCCGTCTCCATAAAAATCTTTTTCAAATCCAACGAAAAATTCAGCAATGAAATTTCGGAAAAATGCTATTGTCTCTTCCGACTCATCTAAACTTGGTCTATCTCCTATGTACTTGAGATAATCCATAACTTCATGCCTTGATAAGCAGTTAACTTTCCATCCTAATTTCCCATCAAAGTATTTTATCAGTTTTACCATTAGTTGGTGTTCAAGTTGTTGATACGCTTCGTAACTCAGCTTTATTTTCAGGCGGTAAGAGATAAACTGATGTATCTGCCAACGTATTATATCTACCGTAACGTATTCAAGCCTCCTTTGTCTAATCTCAAAAAGTTCATTTTCAATATAGTACCCGAGCAATGTACAGTCCTTGTTTAATAAATTCAATATTTCTTCTGGTGATTCCATTATTTAATTACTCATAGTTAGTGAGTTTTTAAGCACGGTTAGCTGATTACCAAAGCAATCTGCGACACCTTCTTCCAGTAAGGTTTCAAAATGAACGATTCCTTCACTATATGATTTTACATTCGAGAAGTTACCTCGGATGATAGGATCCAAACTGAAAACCAGAATTTCTATTTGTCCTCTTGAATGAACAGCCCAATGATTATGACTTATCTGATTTATTCTGTCGTATGATTTATTGGGAACGGTTTTGCCTTTTGAGTCAATGAAGAACCAATGTCTGTCTTTTTTAACCGATGCATAAATTCCGATAAAATGATTTGCTTCATCATATATGAATGGTATAACAACTTGACCCCTGTGGTCAATAAAGCCATAATTTCCATTTTTCCTTGCTGCTGCAAACCCAAATGAAAATCGCGATGCCCATTCATATGTCACTGGAATTACTACATTAAGTTCTTTATCAATAAATCCGTAGTTACCTTTGAACTTTCTTCGAATCAACCCTTCCGAATATTCATCATTTTCATCTAATAAATCATAAGGATGTTCGATGATCAATTCTTCACCGAAGGGAATTACAAATTCTCCGTTTGTATTAACGTATGCGACTAATCTTCTTTCTCCGTCGCCAGTCATTTTAGAAACGCTTGCAAGACCATCACTAAACTTCCCAGTAACAAAAGCTTCATCCCACTTAGCAATTTCTCTTTCCACTGTGTCAATAAGAATAGATGAATTTCCTTTTTGAACAAAAGCCAGTCCTTCAGAAAAATCATCGCAAATATTATATTGCGCAGGTATCACCCATTCCAAAGAGCGATCTACATAACCGCATCTACCCGATAATTCCACCTGAGCAAGATCGCAAGAGAAGAATCCAAGAAAATCAAATTGAGGAAATTTTTCTGTTCCGTCTTTATCTAATATGCCTCTAACAAGTTTTCCGTTTGCTATTTTATAAATTGTTGTAATGCCATTTATTGTTTCACCTCTAACAATCTCGCCCATAACATTCTCCTTCTTATTGATTTATTTTACTATTACAAATTTAGATGGGAGAAGAGGTGAAAGCTCTATCATTAAATGATAATTGTATGTTGGGAATGGAACCCGAAATGAAATTCTTTGATGCGTCTTTTATTTGCGGTGGGCTGCAATATTATTTTGGGAAATCTCTTTAACAAAAGAAATTAATTCTTCTGGTTCTTTTGCTATTACTTCTCCCCCACGTCCCGCGATCCAGCGAGCAACGTCTTCAAGTGAATTGACACAAAATGAAACTATAGCTGATCCATCTTTCTGATAATCAATGGTCTGCTTTTCCATCAATAATGGAATTTTCCCGCTTGAAATCCACTGCGGGGTGAATAAGAGTTTGACATTATGATTTTCATTACTTGTCCAGGCACCAAATGAATTATCGAGCAGCAACTGTGCGTTCAATTCTTCGGGAACAGTGAAGTTTTTCTCTGTCAATTCTATTGAGGTGATTTTGGAGAGCAAGAATTGTTTTACTATATCCGCTTCTACTGCAAGTAAACGCCATTCATTATCCCGTTCGAAAAGAAGGAGCGGTTGAAGTCTTTTATCGGTTAACCGTTTTTGGGCAGTCTTTTTATACTTTATTTCAATTTCTTTTTTTTCTCTGCAAGCCATGTTCAGCAAAGCTAAAAAGCTAAATGATTTTTCTTTTAATACCATTGTAAGAAAGTGGTTGCTCTTTTGTGAAAGCGCAGATGGAACTCCAACATAAACATAATCATCAATTAATTCTTTTATTGTATCGTCTCTTAGTGGCGAAGTTATTTTGAGTCCTTCATTCGGGACGGAATGGATGTCAACTCCTCTTTTTCGCAGTGTTGATAAATCTCTTTGGATGGTAACCGAGTTGCAATCAAACATATCCTCCATGTCTTGCGGAGAAAACTTGCATGGATAAGCTGTTGTTAAAGCAGCGATCTCTATTTGTCGTTTTGTTTTTTTTAGAAAATCAGACATACAATTATTCCAAAAGATAGAAATGAATGATTCAATTTAGTGAGAATTATCATTTAATGATAGAACTGGTCTGGAAACTTGAGGTAGTTTTGTCAAAAGAAAATATTGAATTATTCGATGAAACTTATTCAAGCAATATATTTTGAAAATGAAAATTTAATCATAATTTTAGATACGTTGTTCAAATTATTATGGAATGGAAATGTCACTGATAGATCAATTTAACGAGTTACAAAAACTATTTGTTTACAAAAATACTGTAGTTGGTAATGAAAGTATATTTGATGCCTTAAGAGTCGATGAGAACGAAAACCGTCACTCAGATATTATTGCATGGTTGCTTTCTGAAACGGGTCCTTTTCTCGATAATTGGTTTTTGAAGGAGTTATTAAAAAAAATAAACTTTGGAGATATGCAGCCCAACTCTGTTGAAGTCACACGTGAAAATTCATCCGATCAAGGCCGTGTCGATATTAAAATCGAAATAGACCCTTTTTTAATCATTTTGATCGAAAATAAGATAAACAGTAAAGAGTTAGAGAACCAGTGTAAGAGATACTTAAATGATCATGGTATAACTGAAGGTTCTTTAAATGGTAGGTTGATATACCTGACTCGAAGCAGAGAGTGGCCAAAAAGCATAGACAAAGGTGACGAAAGAGTCGTGAATATGTCTTATGCCGAGTTAGCAGAAATTTTGAGCAATGCTAAGTCTGAAAACTTTCGAGACAAAGCTGAATATTCAGCAACCATAGTAAAACAATATATTAATTTAATAAACAACGTTATGGGTTTACCAATGAAAGAAACAGAAAAACCTCTAATTCAAGAACCAACTCCGTCCTACATCAAGAACATAAAAAAAATTGAACAGATTCGAAAAAAGGCTGCGTACGATTCAAAAATTTTTATTCAATGGTTAATTGTTGAACTAAACAGAAGATTTTTTGAAAAAAAATGGATAATAGAAAATGCGGAATTTGCTGGAGTCAATTTTTACAGAAAGGAAAATTGGGAATCCAATAATGTAACTTTCGGTGTCTCTTATAGTTTTGAGAGTAAATTAAAAAAAACACGTCTGATTACAGAATATTCTCATAGGATTGGAATTAGGGTACAACGAAAAAAATGTAGTAGAGAAATCCAAAAAATGGAATCGCAAGAGTTAAGGAACTTTATCCGCTTAAATTTTTACAAAGAGTTAAAAGTTATTACTGGAGACAAAGAATCAAGTCTAAAAGATGGAAACGCATATTGGCCATTTCATTTTATTGAATCCTTTAATGTTGAAAAGGATAGTTTTGAATTATGGGGAGATCGAATTATTAGTAAAATGATGAGTCTTTCGAAAATTTCGGAAAGAATATTTGATGAATATAAGAGCAAGAAAAAAACAGATTGATAAGAATATCGAGGATCTAGTTGACTGCTATAGAAAGGTAACTCAAATTATTAATCCAAGCGGAACCTAAAGTGTATATAGAAATATCTAAATCAAAAATTTCATGCATCGAAATAACATACTCCACTAGATATTGAGACATGTAAAAACTAACACTCAATTACAAACATTAGAGGAAATATTATGAAAAGAATTAAACGCTTTACATTACCAGAAAAGAAAGATATTTTTAATAAAACTCTTGGACATTGTCATTTTTGTGGTGACGCGTTAATCTTTGAGAGAAGAGGCAGAAACCCTTATCCTCCTTTATCAGGTCAGTGGGAAATTGACCATGTAGTTCAGGTTTCAAGAGGTGGAAAAGAATCAATTGAAAATAATTTACCAATTTGTACTCAATGCAATATGCTGAGATGGTTTAGGTCAGGTAATAATTTAAGGGAAATTTTACGACTGGGACTTGTTGCAAAAGATGAAGTAATTAAGGATTCAGCAACAGGGAAAAAACTGGTTGAGCTAAATAGTGCTAGAGAAATAAAGAAACAGAGCAGAAGGTCAAAACCTAAAACCAATCCGATTTAATTCCTTACTGTTTGCCCACTATGACTTTTGCTATTAAATCCTTCTTAGTTTTCATTTATGTCCAGAACAAACAAAGGCTGCGTGGCCAAAGTATGATGCAGTTAACATCTCGTCCGCATTTAATTCGGCTCCTACCAAAGAAATGGAATCAAGATTTAATATAACGAAAAGCACGAGGCTCTTCGTTGGCAACTATAAAAGGGCTCAAGCATGCTGTGGTTGTACTTGAAAGAACTGCACAAAGTAATGTCGTAATTCTTTAATGATCTGTCTGACCTTGGTGGTTTTTTGGTGAAGTAGCGTAGCGATCTTGGGGGCTGTGAAACCTTGAATCAGATAATCAAGAATTTGTTTGTTTGCATCACTTAGTTTTTTTAACCAGTCTTTGTAATCAACTCCGAAGACAAGATTTGCTTCAACGATTTCTTTTGTGCTCATTCTTTCATTTTTCCTTTCATCAACACACCATTAAAAATATCTTCCCCCGCAAAAGCGGGGAAAGATATACTATTTGTGAAAGTTTCATTTTTTCAACTTTCTACTTTTTACTTTCCACTTTCTACACTTACTGCGCCGGTGGTGTTGGTGTATCCGGCGGTGTCGTATCATCCGGTTTATCACCCGGTTTCCCTTTTCCGCCGCGTCCCTTGGGAATCGGTTTAAACTGCACCGCTATTTCCGGTTTTTTCGCGAACGCAGCCGCCACAAAATTCCGCAGGCTGTCTAACTTTTCCTTCATCAACTTTGCGGCTTTATCCCTTACAAGCGTTGCGGACTCCTGTTGTTTCTTCGCCAATTCCTGTTCCGCATCAGAACTTTCAAGCCTCTCCTTAGCGGAAGTCAAACTATCAAGATCAGCCTGCACTAAACCGCTTTTCAGTAAATCGGTTTTCTTATCCTCAACAACACCTACCATATACTCACAAGTGGTGCTAAGTTTTTTTACCGTGCCCGGAATCTTTTCACCTATCTTAAACTGCTTTAAGATACGCTCATCTTTTCCGAATGCACTCTTAGCCGCGTTCCTCACACTCTTCAGCAGTTCAGTTACCTCTTGCATCACTGCGTTTTGAATTGCGGTTTTATCCCCCGCATTCTTCACCGCTTTTTGCTGTGCAAGCTCGGTAGTTTTCAATGCGTTCCGCGCTTCCACAAAGCCGGTATAAGCCGCCTCCGTAAAACCCTTTTCCGTTAAAGCCGGTCTGTTTGCATCAACCGCCGATAACGCTGCGTTACTATCCTGTAAAAGATAGTCAATAGTATTTGCCATAAAATTGATCCTTTATATAATGATGAAATTAAGTGATTTTTTTAGGGCGATACAGGATGCCCCCCAGGAGTAAATACTTTTTCCCGTTTTATTCCGTCAATTCTTAAAGAACCTAAATTGAGCGATTAGCTTACATAAAAAAAACCTTTTGGGCGTTTATGTACTGTAAAATCAGTACTTTTGTAATGATAAAAAAACAAAAATAAACAACCCAAAAGGTGAAACAAAGATGCAAAAAAACCTTCATAAAAACCAATCCTCCTTCGGCGGACAAATTAGCAAAATTGAAATAACTAACGACAAAATATCCGGAAGAGGCGGATTAGCATTCTTTCTTCGCTATGTTGAACAAGTAGGATTTTATGACCTCTCTGAAAAAATATTGGGACATATACGGATATCATCAAAAGGTTTGTCGCTATATCAATTCATCAAACAGATGCTCGCCTACTTTATTGACGGCACTTATATGAGTATGGAAAGTTTTAACGATAGGAAAAAAGATAGCGGCTATTCCGCTCTGTTAGAGAATCAAGAACAAGCAATGGGTTCATCGCACCAGATAAAA
>Ga0100379_10004955_pt1 | contig 11581 bp, 13 predicted proteins | sample CryGeymeta201503_FD_80418 | JGI IMG/M metagenome (GOLD analysis project Ga0100379, IMG submission 80418) | Groundwater microbial communities from Crystal Geyser aquifers in Utah, USA - Crystal Geyser metaG 2015-03 | ecosystem: Environmental > Aquatic > Deep subsurface > Groundwater | place...
AATTTCTGAATTATTATCAAATGTAACTAATCCAAAAGAAGATAAGATCGAACAAATAAATACAGACAATTTAGTAGGAATCAATGAATCTAAAGAAAACAAAGTTAGTACAGAAAATGATGAAAACAACAATAACAACAGATTAGATAAAGAGTCAAAAGAAAATAAAGAAAACATAGAAAAGATGGATGAAGTAATTTCTAAACTAAAATCAAACATAAAAACTGTATCAAATGAACTTGCTATAACAATACAAAAATACGATAAAATAATTATTGACAATCTTACTATACCAGGACTACTTGGTGGAGACAAATCAAAATATCAAAATCTAAAAGCTTTAATAAAGGTATTTTAAACATTACTAATACTTATTAATTATTATTAGGAGCATATACAAGAAAAAGATAGAATTTACTCTTTCAAGGACACTACAAACGTAGAACTAAAAGCATTAAAAGTCAGCATCGATAATATCTTAATGTTAATGAACGAACAGAAGACCAAGTTAGAAATTGACCTAAGAGATTACTGCAAACATACAATCGAAAACTTTAGCTCAAGTATAGAAAGTAGATTCGAGATTTTAAACGCTGATCTCAACGCAGTACGAATTAGTAACGGGAAGTACCACGTCGAAGCCATGAACAATGTAAAAGACATTAAAAAAGACATCGAAATATTTAAGCAAGACAAAAGTGATGTCTATAGCTTTTGGGATAGTCAAAAAGAAATAATTAAGATAAGTAACAATGAATTTGAAGGAGTAAAGACTGAAATCATTTCTAAAGAGAAAGAGCTTGAGATATTAACAGAGAAAAACGAAGCAGAGATTCTAAAACTAAAGAAGGAGATAGAGACTCTTAACAAAAATGCTGCGAATCAAAAAGCATACGGAAGGAAAAATATTACTTCGACTAATATTAAATTTATAAAGAAAGAGAAGGAAAACTCTAGAAAGAATATAAATAAAGATGACATAATAATAAAAGCTAGCTCTATAAATGTTACTAATAATACTAATACTAATATGACAGGTAATATGACAAATCAAAACAAATTTAAAACTCAAAAGTTTGATATTAAAGCTCTATTGAAAACTAGTAAGGATATAGTAAAAGACAGAAAAGATTTTAGTAGTGGTAAGAAAAATTCTGTAAAAGAAGACAAAGTATTTAATAGTGATGAGAGTGATAATGAAATTGAAACAATAACCAAGACTGAAGAGTTTTCTAATAAATCAGCTAGTAAGAACATAGCTAATAGTAAAAGTATTCTAAAAGGGTCAAAAAATTTTAGGAGTACAAGTAATAAATTAGTTCTTTCGACCAAATGTAAAAAACTTTCAGAAGATTTTAGCGATATTAAAGAGATTAAAGATAATAAAGATGATAAAGTTGATAAAGACAATAAAGATGTTCAATTTGAAGCCGAGAAAGATAATAATATCAATAAATCAAACAGCAAAAATAGTAAAAATAGTAAAAACAAAAAAAACTCAAACAAAGTAATACTAGTAGAACCAGAGAATCAATCCGATGATAGTTTTATTTCAGAAGATAATAAAATCAAATCTATCGAGCCAAAAAAACACTTGAAAACAGAAGTTAATCAAAATAATAACAGTAATAACGATTATATTAACAAAATTAAAACCTTTAACAATGAGTTTAACAATCTCAAAAATGTAAAACCATTTAATGAGAGTAAAAACAATAACAAATCAAATGATAACTCTCTAATAAATAATCTAAACTCAACATTAAAAGATATTAAAGATTCTCGCTTTAGTTATAGTCGTGTTGAAACAGATTTCACCAAAGACATAAAAGATCTTAGAAAAGATAGAGATAACTCAATAAAGAAAAGCTTAAACCAAGTTGCAATACCAAACAAAACTCAATCAACTGAGTTTGATAATAAGATTAAAAATACTGACAAACTTAATAACAGTTTCAACATAAGTTTAAATGATAAATCAATTGCAATGAAATCAAAAAACCAGTTTAATAGCTCATTTAACAGTTTAATAAGAGATATTTCAAATACTAACGATAAAAGGATTAGAGAAAGCAATGAGTTAAATCATACGACATATAATAGAATAGACTATAAGTTAGACACTAAAAACAATGAAACAAATACAAAAACAGAAAATAAAGCAAATTCTTCCAATAAAGCTAATTCTTCTAATAAAGCTAATACTTCTAATAACTCTAATAAATTTCCTATTATCAACAAGAATTCTCCTAATGAACTACATTTTAAAACACTAAATAATGAAGCAACACAGTCTCGAAGAATTTCCGAAGACTATTGGAACAATACTAGTAATCTCTCATTATACCACGCTAAAAGAAGTTTTAAGCCTTTTAATAAAGACGCTATAATTCGGAAGTTATTAGTTAATAAAAATGAGATTAACAATAGTAGAATTGCTAATTCTGACTTACTTGAGACTACAATTAAAAACAGATTGAAGTATAATTCATTAGATATTAATTTAGAAAAGGTTTTAGATAATGAGCTAAATAACTCTGTACGTATTTTATCAGAATCAAATAATGTTAGAAATGTTAGTATTGAGTTAAATACAGATCATGGTGAGTTTAAACCTGAATTTCCGAAGAGAAATAATCAAAAGAACTCCAATTTAAGTTTTCAGGAGATATCAAATATTAATAATAGATTTCAATCAGTAAATGATAAATTAACTAGTAATAATTCACCTGGATCAAACAATAAGAATTTTTTGTTGACAAATTATAAATAGATATGATACAATATTTAAATAGTTTATTAGTTTATTAAGTTTTTAAAATATATAAATTATGTATTTTCCATATTTCATATTTTTATTAGTTATTAATTTTCATTATTAATTATTAATAAACAGATAATTTAAATAACAACTCATAAATAAATATTATTAATCGAATAACATTTCATTTCACAAATAATCAATTATTAACTTAGTATTATAAGTAGTAGTTAAATATTAGTAAATTTAGTTATGACTATGTCCATGATCATCATCACCATGAGAATGTCCACCATTTACCGCATCAATAATCGATAAAACACTAATAAATATTCCTCCTAAAATAAAGAATAAAAATTTCATCCATTTATATTTTGTAAGCGCAAACTCTTCAACAATAACTTCAGAACAAGCAACATAAATAAAAGTACCAGTAGAAATAGCAAGGAAAATAGACTCGACAAGTCTATTACTTGAAATAAAAAATCCCAGTAAGATACCCACGGGGGAAAATAAAGAAAACATTACGATCAATTTAATAAAAGTAGGTTTTTCAGTTAATGATTTTTGAAAGGAGATTCCCTATAAGAAGTTAAGTAAATAATAATAAAATTAATAACAATATTATTACAAGAGTAAAGGCCTCTGCCCACTTATGAGCTAAAATAGCAAACACTAATTTTAAGGCTCCTTGCACATTTCCTTGGACTCCTAAGGCGACCCCTTCGAAAAAACCGTGTAGGGATAAGGCCAAAAGTAGTAAGTAAGGAGTTATTGAAGATACAGGTTTTATGTCTTCTTCTATTTTTGCTAGAGTTGTTTTTTCAACCATGCTTTGAGTTAATTTATTTTTAGATTCTACTTTTCCACTTGTCATTAAGTTGTTGTCATCATCATCGTCACTACTGTGACTTTGAGCTCCAAAACTTTTTTTATTGTCAAGAATTGCAGATGCTCTTCTCTACAATATTAATATTATTATAACTATTAATAATATTTAATAAAAGAACTTACTAATGCTCTGTTATGCACAAATGAATTAGAAACGTTTCCAGTTAGTCCTCTTTGGAATGAGAGTAGAGATTCTCTACCACCAAGATTTCCTTTATTTATTGAATTATTTTGAATTGACGCTCTTCTGTAGTTTTCTTTCATTGTAACAGTATTTCGTTTAAGTAGAAAGGAAGCAAACTTTCCTTTCGAAGATATAACATCTTTAATAGTTTCTTCCATTTCGTCTTCGGAATCTTCGGAACCTGTATCTTCGTTCTTTTTTGATTTACTTATTGAGTTAATGGCTGGAGAAGCATCTGAATTATATAACGATTAATTGAAGGGATAATTAATGATTATTAGGAATATTAGATATTTTACCTTTGTCATTTATACTTGTACTAGGATCATGACTATGTCCTTTCTCACTATCACTTTTATCTTTTTTATCGTGTCCATGCCCGTGGCCATGATCATGTCCATGACCATGATCATCTTCATCTCCGTGAGAGTGTTGAACTAATGCATGTGAATCAAATGCAACTTTTTCAATGAATAGAATTAGAGCATAACTTTGTGATATTTTAATTTAATTATATACCTTAAGAATGCAATAAAATATGCCATTGGTAGTTTTTTAAGTATTGAATCACTTTTTACGTAATAATCAGTAAAACCTTCGGCTGATTCTGGTAATAAGTGAAATAAGCCAATTCCTAAAAAGATTCCCCCGGAAAAAGCATTGGCAACACCAAGAAATTTAACGCTTTTTCTGCACGCATTACTAATTATTGTAAATATTAGTAAATATTAGTTATTAATGAAATATTATAAAAGAACTTTGTTAAGAAGCTTAATAATAAAATGACGTACCAAAATAATGGAAATAGTCCGAACAGTAAAGAAACTCCAAGTATAACAACAGCTGATATAACCTTAATTAATGTCAATGTAAGATCTCCTGTATTTTCATCACCATGATCTGACATATTATTTTTTTAATAATTATTTGAATAAATCTCTTTAATAATATTAATAAATATTCCTAATATTAAACATATAATATAATAAACTATTACTAAAAATAAAATAATTACAAAAATCAAATTCAATAATTTAATAATTAAAACAAATAACACAAAATATAATTAATAATTAGTCTAAGTAAACATCAAATACCATCAAACAACACAAACTACATCAATTCTTCTATCATTTACATATCAAACTTATCCTTTGTCTCAGGAATTTCCGGTAATGTAAACTTAAATATACAACCACTAGGATTATTATCCGAAAATGTCACTCTCGACCCAAGCATTGAACATAATTTCTTTACTAGAGCAAGGTTATTAGCACCAATCATATTATCATCCAAACAAATCTCTTTAGTCTCAGGATCAAACAACAATTTTTGAGTCTCAGGTGGAATACCAAATCCAGTATCAATTACTGAAAACATAATCTTTTTGATTGAATTAATATCAGTAGTTACGTTTTGATATCTTAGCTCTATATACCCATTACCTGATATCTTAGTAAACTTGATTGAGTTTGAAATAAGATTAATTAGTAACTGTTTTAGTTTTGGGCCATCTGACCTAAAGAAAGCTATTGATTTATCTATGTTTACTATAAATTTTAAATTCTTAATAAGATTGTTTTCTATTATTAATGGCTCTACTATTTCTTTAATTTCTTCCATTAGGTCTATTAATAAAATATTTGTTGGGTAAATGTGACTACATAAATAATATGATTCATCGTTTGCTAATTCGGAATCATGATTTAGAACCAGTAGGTATTTTGTAAGCCCTTTGATATATTTAAGTAATTCGTTTGTATCATCAGTATTATTTTTACTTAATAGATATTTGAGAGATTTTATTATGCTTACAAGGGAGTTTTTGCTGTCATGAATAATTCTTGATAGTTGTTGAGAGCGTTCTGTGAAATTAATAGCTTCTTTTTCCTTTTTAATATCACATTTATCTGATTTAAATTCACATAAAGTTTCTTCTTTAGTACCAATATTACAACTACCTTTACAACGTGATACAAATAATTTACATATGTTTTTGTTATCTCTACTTTCCATAAAACTTTGGGCTTGATCAAGATCATACTGATTTGAAATATATATTTTGTCGTCTTCTTCATCAATGTAGTATATTATAAATGGGCTTGTAAAATCAGTTGTAGAATTAGCAGTGTTTAAAGTAATATTAAAGGCTAAACATATTTCTTGAACGAGTTCTTCTATTTTCGAAGGTATATTAGCTCTTTTAATCTCATTGTTATAGCTTACTTTTATCTGTTTTGTATTTATCATTTTATTTATAGTTTTTAATGTTTTTAGAGTATAATACTTAATATTACGTATTATTACGTATTATGGCATTAAATAATATGAAATAATATAATCTTAATATTCTAAATTTATTGATTTATAAAAAAGAAGCCTTATATGGGGATTGGGGATTGGGGATTGGGGATTGGGCCCAATCCCCAATCCCCAATCCCAATCCCCAATTTAAGGAACATAATTATTATACTTAAAGAATATAAATATGAAAAGAATTAAATCAATATTTAAAATTATATAAACTATAAAAATAAATATTAATTAATTAACTTTATTTAGCAATAATGTTCTATTTTATCTCTTTCAATAATTCATTAAACTTTGAGGCTAAATAGGTTAATTGTAATCTCTTCTTTACGTTTGCAGTTAGTAAAATAATGTGAAATAACTCCTCAGGTCTATATGTCAATTTTAATGTTTCAAAATCTGTATTTGTCACATTTCTTGGACTTGTAACTACGTTTTTGATAAACATTTTATGGTATTTAGGTAAAAGTCTGTTAACCTACTAAATAAAATAAAAATGTTAAAAAGTATTAAACCTTAGAGTAATCAAAGTCATCATTAATGAAGCCGAATACTTTTTCTACATAATGCATCATACATTGTCGAATTATAGAAGTATCTACAACTTTTCCTTCAACTCCTACACTTTAGAGTTAATAATTTATGATTACGTGTTTGTTGTCATTTCTAAAATATAGTTTATCTCGGCGTCAACGCATTCGACTCCTTTTACATTCATATCTCTTAGTATGTGTATACCGTTATCATCCCAATTAAAGTCCTATGTTTTAAGTAATTGTTAAGTATTAGTATTATTATAATTATATACAATGAAACTCATATTTTTTTCATTATGAAGGTCAAAATCGTGATAAACTGTGCAATAGTTACTTAAATACTTCTCGTATTCGAATTCAATATATTTTACTAAAGATTTAAATAAACTTTAAAAAATATAATAGTATTAGTACGATCTTTTGTTCTTTCTTTATTTTGTAAATCTTCAGATTCACTATCTATACTCTTATTTAAGTCTAAATTTTCTTTTACATAACATTTCTGTTCGCATATTATATCAATATTGTCATGAAAGATCTTTTTGTTTTTTAATTCTTTATCTTGTTCTATAAATTAGTTTAGAAAAAGCATTAAAATAGTTAGAAATACTTTTTAATAGCACATCTTTTATAATTTTAGGTTTTGGCTCACAGGATACGTCATCAATGCTTAAACCTAACGACTCAGTTATTGTCGCTAATTGATAAAACGATACAAGAATTAAACAAGCTTGAGTTAACTCATTTAAATTCCAATTTGAATCAGAGTCATTTGAGATCTTAGTGATTTCCTTTGTATTTATATTATAATAATATTTACATTTAAATCATTTCCTTGTATTTTCCACGGTTGATGAGCTAAAATATTATTTATTCTTGCTAATTTCTTGATTTTATTTGGTACATATGATAGCCCATGCAATAACCAATTTTCATCACCACCATGAAATAAAAAAGCGTCCTCAATAGTTCTTATTAAATAATCACTTCGCATAGTAGAAGCAGCCATTAAAGCAATATAAAATCTCCATGTAATTGGTATAAACTCATCAACTAAAAATAAAGTATCAATCGTTTCGGCATACTTTTCAAAATAATGTGGAAACCAGAAAAGAAACCACTCATGTAGTAATATCCTCCCATAATTATCCCCTAAAAACTTTAAATTCTTATTTATAATCTCGGGTTCGATATTAAGATAAAGAGTCGAGTTCACTAAATTACCAAGGTCCTTCATTTCTAAAGTATTAATGTCTTTAAACTTATCATATTCGTAAACTACTTCGTCACTAAAAACCTTAGGTATATCATCATATAGTAAATTACTACTAATTATTTTGGGGTCAGCTGGGATGTTTTCTACCTTTTAGATATAAGGATAATAATTACTTTGAATATAGTCGTTAGTATGTAACGAAATAGAGCACTAGTTTGTTTATGAATTGACTCGAATAAAAAGTATTTAAGTCTTCGTATAATTGAATGAGTAAGTCTATTTTAAATTGAATTATTTGAATTATTCTAATATTTTACTTATCATTACTTGCTAATCTATCTCTGATTTCGATTAATTCAGGCTCTACTTCTGTCACAATTTCAGTAATATTTCTTTCTAATACTTGTTTCCTAATTTTGTTTATTAATTTAATGAATTTGAAGAATATTTTAGTAGAGTCTATTTCGTTTTCATTGATTTGTTTATCAGTGTTTTGGTCCATTTTTAATATAGGTTCCATTATAAGAAATAATAATTTAATTAGTAATAATAGTTATTATAATATATAAAGTTTTTGTTTTAATTTCCTTCTTTATAATATTTTTTTAATAAAGATGCGAATTAAGATTATATTATAAAAAGAGTGTTATATGGAAGTAATAAAGTAAGTATAATTTTGATAATTTAGTACCTATAAGAAAAATGGAGAGATATAATATAATAAAATATAGACAAAAGTAGTTAAAAATTACTAAAAGTAAAGAAGATTAAAAAAAAGTAGTTAAAAATAGAAGTACTTAAATAAAGAATTTAATTAAAAGATAATGAGTAAACTTAATTTTTTAAAGAAATATGAGATTTCTGACGAAAATTACAACACAATATATAATTATATTGTAAATATAATTATTATCATAATTTAAATTAAAAAGTTCATTTATGGATTTATTCATATTACTCATATTATTAATTACAATATTAAAATTATTATCTTATGAAAATATATAATCAGTAATATTAACTCTTAAGTTATCTAAATTTATTAAATCCTAAAAAATATGCAGATCCTAAACAACATATCTGCATTAAAAATAATGATATAAGCAATTGAATTTTAAGGTGTATATATAAGTTTTCATTTTATATAATATAATATATTGACGTTAAATATTGTTAATGTTTTTAATGTTTTAACTATATATTTGTATATATAAATAAGTATATTCTATATTATCTATAGACTTTTCTAGATATTTCCTTTTTCTTCAAGCATTATCTTTTGAAGAATATTTGGGTCTGCTTTTCCAGTATTAGGATCAGTTCCACTTGGTCTTCTAAATAATAAAATGTGCGGTTCAGGTCTATGTATCTCATAATGGACCCACCCTCTTGATTGTTGAACTCCTAACGATCTCCATTCATTTTCAGTTAATAATCGATTCTTACTCATTTTTTTATATAAGTCTTTGGGTAATATTACGTGTCTATATTCGTACAAATCATCAAAATATTTATCACTGTATTCAATTTCGTCTGGATAATGAGGCATTTATTAATTAATTATTAATAATTAATTATTTAAAATTTTAAATTAAAAAATTATATTATATAGTAATACAAATTCATAAGAAATATTCATTTAAGAGTATTTTAATAATATGTTTGTAATAAAATTATTAGAAGTTATTTAAATAAAAAATATATCAAATATTTATCTTTTTATCCTTTGTATCTATCCTATTATATTGTTACCTGCAAGTCTTAAACCAGAAAAGCTATGATAAAGGTATTTATTATGCTTATAATCTGGAACTGGGTTAGTAATTGGGTTATGATGTAACATTTCTTTTCCTAATTGATAATTTTTGTCTGTATAAGGATTTACGCTAATCTTTACGTTGTTAAAATTTGGATCAAGGCTTATCTTATGTTTATTATGAGATACATATTCGTGATTCTAAATATGATTTATATTAAATAACTTACTTGTTCTAATGTATCTTCAAGATTTTTAGTTTTAGGTATTGAAGAAATAAAGTTTAAATCTTTGTGTAAATTTACTTGATTATCTAATATTTGTTTATAATTCCTTTGTTGATTAAATTTAAATCTTTTTAGGTCATTTTCATAGGCTTTATTTTTTTCCATCTAAAAGTATTAATTTAAAAAAATTATATAATAAGCTATACCTGTTCTAATCTATCATTGGCTAAATTCTTTCTTTCTTCCATACTTAATCTATTATGCTCATCAATTTGTGCTCTAATTGAAACTAAAGCTTGTTTTTTAACCTAATTATAACTATAAACTATACATTATGATATTGATTATATTCATCTCCACTATATGCCTTATATAGAATTTCATTATTAGTTACATCAGTTGAAATTAATCCTCCATGTTGATCTATTATTAATTAAATTAAAAATATTAATTACTGTTACTAACTAATGGACTACTAGGTGGTTTATTAGCATGTGCATTAGGATTACTTTGATATTGATTAATGATTTTATTATTAGCATTATATTGGTTATATCTTTCATTTTGAGTTTGGTTTGTTTGGTCCCTTGGTGATTTAGTTAATAGAGTATTATGATCATAACTTCTGGAATAAGTTGTTTGATTATTTGGATTTGTATGAGTTTGAGGAGGAGGATTAGTATATTGATTACTATTTTGAATATTTTCATTTCTATATTCATTTACATTGCCTATATTGCTTTCATTTCTAGGTAAATTAGTATACTCATTAATATCATTTTCATTATATCTTGCAATGTTATTATTAATACTAGAATTTTTGTTATTTGCTTCGTTAGGTTGATAATTAGGTGTACCAGTATTATATTGATGCCCATATTCCTCTTTAGGATAATTATTTATACTCCTATTATATGCATTATCAATATTATCAGGCATTGAGTTTGCTCTTTTATCAGATAAACTTATATTATTAGGATTTACGTCTTGAATAATGTAACCTGGACCTCCTTTAACTCCTCTTCTCGGTATATGAGTTTGAGTAAAATCTTTATAATATTTTACATTCTTATCTACATTATCACTTAATCTATCAAGATATTCCTTATATTGCTTTTCTCTTTCTTCACTATGCATATCTAATGATAAGTTGTTCTTCTTAAACTTCTCCTCGTATATCCTTTGATCGTCTTCTTTTTTCTTTAGCATAGCTTTATTTAAGTCATCTAATTGATCATTTATTACTCTTAGTTTGTCATAATGCTTTTTAATCTTCGTTTCTTCTAGTTCATGTCTAACTTGAGTTAGTTTTGCTTGTTCTTCTTTAATTTTGACAAGTCTCTAATATAAAGTATAATAAGAAGTAATTTACCTCAATATCTCTTTTTTCTTGATTTTCATTCATCTCTTTTATATATTTATTCAGCCACTTTTCTTTTAAAAATTGTTTGCTTAGTTTACTTTCATTTGATGTTGTATTTGACATTGTTGTCAATATTTAGTAAAACAGTTTAAATTATTATTTATAATACTTTACTTATTTTACAATTATAATTATAACTTATTCTTTTCTAATTAATTATTCTTTATATTATATATGAGAATTAATAAAAATATTTAATAATACTACTACTTGGGGATTGGGGATTGGGGATTGGGGATTGCCCAATCCCCAATCCCCAATCCCCAATCCCCATTCT
>Ga0100379_10004957_pt1 | contig 11578 bp, 4 predicted proteins | sample CryGeymeta201503_FD_80418 | JGI IMG/M metagenome (GOLD analysis project Ga0100379, IMG submission 80418) | Groundwater microbial communities from Crystal Geyser aquifers in Utah, USA - Crystal Geyser metaG 2015-03 | ecosystem: Environmental > Aquatic > Deep subsurface > Groundwater | place: USA...
ACGGACCACTTCGAAGAGGCCGGTGGCCGTCAGGGACACCGCCAACGCGTCCTCCAGAACCGGGCCAAGCCGGGAGTTGGAGGCGTCCCTGCTGGTGCAGGGAGCGACCGCCACCCGCAGCAGACCCCTCTCCTGGGCCGTCCCCCCCCAACTGCACCCCGCGAGCATCAGAACGACGACGACTCCACTACCCACCCGCCGGCGCACCTGGCCGACAAGCATTCGGGGACAGGCGTTGGTCAAGCGGTCCATGATCTGCTGCGTTTCTCCTTCGGAAACAACGTACAGCGGGGCAGCTTGCCCGCTCCAGCTCCTCCTCGGTGGGAAAACACGCCGGGGTGGGAGCGGGCAAGCTGCCCCGCTGTACGGTTCCCCGGCGGCGTAGTGTCCAACCAACGAGGAGGCATGGATGATTCCCTCGCAAATGGGTTCGTGGTAGCGCTCGGAGCGAAGCGGAGTGCACGTTCGCCGGCCGGTCAGCGAAGCCGAACGGCGGTCACGGCTTTGGCCGCCACGCCGGCGTCCGTGTGCGCCGTCAGTTCCACCAAGTACAGCCCCCGCGGCAGCGAAGCGCCTTCGGTAGACGGCGCCCAGGCGACTTGGTTGAGCCCCGCTCGCGAGCCCGCGTTCTTCTCGACGCCGGCCACAGGTCTCCCGGCAGCGCTCAACACCCGTAGCGAGACCGCCGCCGGCTGGCTTAGTGTGTAGACTAGCTCCAAGGAGCCGCCACGCGTGGGCCGGGCGGCGAAGCCGCTGACCAGCAGCGCAGAGGAGGAACCGGCTTCCGCCCGGATCTCAAATGCCCGAGGGGCGGCGCTTCGGTTTATATAGGGGTACGCCAAACCCGTCCGCAAGGGAATCGTCTTCCCTGCGGTCAAGTCGGTCAGCATCAGGCGCTGGCTCTTCGGCACGCAGCTCAGGTCCGGCCACGACAGGGTGATCGTTTCCTCCACCTGGTTCGACTCCACAGCGAACGACCAACTGCCGCCGACCGACCGAGAAGCAGCCAGCACGCTCGCGGCGAGTCTGGGGGCGCCCTCGCTCCGCGTGCCGGACGTGAGGTAGAGGTCGACATACGGCGCGCCGCCCACCCGGGGCGGGTTCAGCAGCGGACTCCGCAGTTGCCCTACGCCGAAGTAGTTGTAGTCGTCCCGGCACTGACTGCTGCGCGCCCACAGTTGCACGAGCCAGCCTGCCGGGCTGCGCCGCACTGTACTGGGCGCCGGGGGGCCTTCCGGCCCTGGCGGGAGACCGGCACCGCCCGGCCAGTGAAGGATCGCCTCCTGTACCGCGAAAAGCCAGAGACCCGCTCCCGCCGGGATGCTCTTCAGGGCGTTGGGGAAGGAGGCGGAGTAGAGTTGGTAGCCGTTGAGCGTGAAACGGCCCTGTTCAGTGACGGGGTACCCCCAGGCGTAGTCCCCCACGAGGTTCGCGCCTGCCGCCTCCAACAGGCTCTGGTCCTCCGAAGCAGGCTGCCCCTGTTTGCGCACCAGCAGGGAACTGATGTTCACTGCGCTCCAGTGGGGGTTGCCCAGGAGGTTCCACCCGGCGTACTCTCCGGTGCCGGGACTCACTGCGACCTCGAAAGCGTTGGCGTCCGGAGCGGCGAACGTCACTTGCGCGGCGCTCGCGCCGGTGCGGAAGTAGCCTCGGCCGCGCTGCAGCGCGCTGGAGAACTGCCCGGGGGCGCCGGCAACCGCCGGAGAGAACTCCCACTTGGCATAGGTTGGGCTTGACGCAGCCGCGGGATTCCAGCGGGCGAGCGCGCCGCCACCGGCAAGCAAAGGCGCGGCCGCCAAGCCGTCCTGCGGCACCGCCACCAGCCGCATTCCCGCGGGGAACGTGTGGGTGAGCGGCGCCGCCGTCACGGTGAAGCCGGCGGTCAGCGTTCCCGTCCCGGTATCCGGGTTGGTCACCACCACGTCGCGCGGTCCCGCCGTGGCTGCCGCCCCAATTGAGAGGCTGGCGGTGAGCTGCGTCGGCGAGACAACCGTCTGCGCGGTGACGGTCACCCCCACCCCAAAAGACACCGTCGCGCCTGCCTGGAAGGTGTCCCCCGCGAGGGTCACGGAGACAGAGCTGCCCTGCGCCCCTTGGGCCGGCGTCACGCTGGTGACCGTGGGGTTCTGGGTCCCCGGGGGGGGCGGCTGCGCCGGCGACTGCACGACCTCGAACCCGCCCGCCAATCCGCTCGACTGCCCGTCGAGGTTGGTCACCGTCACCGTCCGCACGCCAACAGTCGCAGTAAGCGCCACCGCAACGTTGGCGGTGAGTTGCGTCGCCGACACCACCGCGACTGCGCTGACGGTAACGCCGCTGCCGAAGGACACGGTGGCGCCCGACTGGAAGTTCGTCCCCGTGACCGTGACTGAGAACGACGTGCCTTGCGTGCCCTTGTTCGGCGTCACCGCAGTGACACCGGGCGGCCCCGCGGGTGGCGGATCGCCCGGGCCCGGTGGCGCTTGGGCGAGGACTGGGCCGACGACGCACCACACCAACGCCGCGACGAGCGCGAGAGCAGGCGGGAAGCTGCTGTACGCGTGCCGGCTCCTCACCCGCTCGCACTCGTCTGCGTTGGCTCGCTCTGCTCGGGGGACCAGCATCTGATTGCACCTCGATCGTCGTCATCGCGCCCCTGCACGCGCACGGGAGCCGCCACCACGGACTCCACGCCCTCCGCGGGCGCGGCTACCATCGCGCGGCAGGAACCTGCGCCGCGACTGTCTCCGCGCCTCGCGGTTACGGCGGCGGGGGGGGGCGGCGGCGGTGGGAGCGTTGGCGGCGCCGTCCCGCCGCCGCTGTTGATGTTCGTGTTCACCGTGATGAACACGTCGCGGAGTTTCCTGCCCAGTACCGTCAAGATGGCGATGCAAACCAGCCCCAGCACCGACACCAACAGCCCGTACTCCACCAGCGTCTGCCCTTCTTCCTCTCGGAGCAACCGCGTCAGCATACCTGACTCCTTTCGCTATCGGTCCCGCTCAGTTGGGAGGGCGAGGCTCCCGCCGAGCCGGTTCTGCACGCTTTGGCGGCTCGGCGGGAGCCTCGCCCTCCCCGGATTCCGCCTCTCCAAATACGCTCTCAGTGAACCGTGAACGGGGTTACGTGCCTCGCCGCCCGCCCTTCGGGCGTCGCGGCTACGAGTTCGCACAGGTACTGGCCTCGCGCCAGCGCCGAACGGGCGTCGCGGGCGGTCAGCGGAACGGTGTTCAGCCCGGGCTGGGCTGCGCCGAGCTGCGCTTGGAGCAGCGTCCTGCCCGTGGCGGTCAGCACCCGCACCTGCACGGCCGCCGGCTGCGATAGGCTGAACGTCACCGACCGCGTACCTGGACCGCGGCCGTCGGGACGCACGCTCACGCTGCTGATCCGCAGGGCGCCTTCGCTGCGCGGGTCCGCGGTGATCCGGAACCGGTGGGCGCGGCCTGCCGGCGCAAACCGGTACGCGGTCTGCGTCCGCAGGTAGATTCGGCGGCTCGACTCCAGGTCCTCCAAGTACAGTGCCAACTCGTTGGGCACTTCGCTCAGGTCCGGCCACGTCAGCTCCACCCGCTCCGCGGAATTGGTCTCCACTACGAACTCCCACTGGTTGCTGGCGCCGGCGGCAGACTCTCGGAGCTGAGCCGCTTGCCGGGTGGCGGGCCCTTGCCGCCCCGGCTCCACGAAGGTAATCCCCACGTAGTCGCCTTCCGGCGGCACCGGCGGCTTGGGCAGGTCCTGGGCGCGGGACGCCGTGCCGAAGTAGTTGCAGTCGTCGCGGCGGCCGGCCTGGCGCGCTTTCAGTTGCACCACCCAGTGCCGCTCGGAGGCGGCTTTGGTGGGCGTTGGTTTGTGCACGGTCTGCGGCAGCCCCGGCGCGCCCGGCGGGTTGAACCGCAGCGTGGCGTTCTGGTTGAAGTACGTCCAGAAGCCGGCGCCGGCGGGGACCTCGTTCCCCGCGCCCGGATACGCCCCCGGCACCGCCACGAGCTGGTAGCCGACGCTGGGGTTCGGATAGCGCCAGCCGAAGCTCCCGCAAACGCCGGCATTGGCGGCGTCCGCCAGCGATCGCACCGTCCCGCCGGAGACCACCGACAGCGAGCTGAAGGTGAGTGTGGTCGTGTACGGGTTGCCGTTCAGGTTCCAGTAGAGGTAGTCGCCCTGACCGGGGTACGCGGGTACCTCGAGCGTGTCCGTGTGGCTCTCAAACGTGCCGGCATAGGCGTTCTGTGCCCGGTGCCAGTAGCCGGCGCCGCGGGCCAGTTCGGCGCTGCCGAAGTAGAGGTTGCCCACCCGTTCGCCGGTGCCAAGGGGGTCGTAGAGGTACTGGTAGTTCCAGTAGGGCGCCGCGCCGCCCATTGGCGAGTTGGGGTTCCAGCGGACCAGATACGAACTCGAGGTGTGGTCCAACAGACCGGCGGTGAAGGGGGCGAACCCACCGGGCACGGCGGGCACGGCGATCAGGGAGAACTGGTTGCCGTCAGAGCCGAGGGTGACGGGTGCCCCGGGTGGCAGTGCGGGCCCGCCGGGGTCGACGATCGTGCCGTTGGCAGTCAGGTCCCAGTCGCCGCGCTGTCCGTCCACGAAGTGGAGCGTGATCACGTTGCCGTTGATCTCTGCACCCGTCGTGCCGTCGTACAGGAACTCGTACCAGTGCGGCTCGGTGTTGTCCGCGGTCGGACCGTACTTGTAGTAGGTCGTCACGGGCGTCGCGGTGTGCAAGGTCATGGTCACGGTTGCCGACCCTCCGGGCGTCACTCCTTGCAGCGCGAAGCTGACGGCGCCCACGGGCAGGTCAACGTTCTGCGGCAACCCCGAGTCAGGGCTGGGGTAGGCGAAGGTGTTCACCAGCGTCAGCCCCTGCGCCACAGCGAGGGTCACGTAACTCCCGTCCTCCGCGTTGGGCAGGGATACCACGTTCCCTTGCTCCGCGTCCGGGATGCCGTCGCCGTTGCCGTCGCCCGTGGCCGAGACGGCGGCCTCGATGACGCTGGTGATGCCGTCAAGGTCTTCGTCCGCCGCCCCCGCGAAGTCCACGCCCGTTTGATCCGGTCCCACGGTGACAGTCTGATGGGGCGGTGTGAATACCGTCTGCTCCTTCGCCGGGACGACGGAGTAGGTGCCGGCGACGAGACCCGTCAGGTTGTAGGCGCCGGCCGCATCCGTCGTATCGGTCCGCTCGGTCGGATCAGTCGGATCGGACACTCTGACGACGACGCCTTCCAGCGGCTGATCCGACGCGTCCGTCACCGTGCCGCTGACGGCGTAGGTGTTTGCGGTTCCGGTGAAGTTGACGTCGGTCCTGTCCGGACCGACGGTCACAGGCTGCGTTGCCGGCGCGAAGGTGTGTTCCTCCAGAGTCGGCGTTACGGCGTAGGCGCCCGCGGGAGCACTGTCGAAGGAGTAAGCGCCGGTGGCGTCGGTCGTATCCGTCCGCTCGGTCGGATCAGACGGATCAGTCAGAGTGACTGTCACCCCTGCCAGCGGCTGACCTGCACCGTCCTTTACCACTCCGCTGATGGTGTAGCCGTTCTCGGTTCCCACGAAGTTGATGCCGACCTGGTCCGGTCCCACGGTCACCGACTGGCTCGCCGGGGTGAAGGCGTGCTCCGCCAGCGAGACCGTTACGTCGTACGTCCCGGAGGGGAGGTCCGGCAAGGTGTACGCGCCGTCGGCACCGGTATCCAAGGTATGCCCGTTGGCGGTCACCTGGACGCCCGCCAGCGGCTGGGCGTCGCTGTCGGTCACGACGCCGCTCACGGAGTAGACTTGCTGGGTCCCCGCGAAGTCCACCCCCGTCTGGTCCGGGCCCACGATCACGGCGAGGCTGCCAGGAGTGAAGCCGTAGGCCGCTTTGCTCGGCGTGACGTCGTAGGTTCCTGCTACGAGACCGGAGAGGGTGTAGGTACCGTTGGCTCCGGTGGTGGCGGTCTGCCCACCGGCGGTTACCGTCACTCCGGCCAACGGACCGGAGGCGTCGGTTACGGTCCCGGAAACGGAGTAAGTCGTCGTGGCGACTGTAAAGTCCACGTTGCTCTGGCTCGGTCCCACCGTCGCCGAGCGGCTTGCGGGAGTGAAGGTGCTCTCGGCTTTGCTCGGGGTCACCGTGTACGTCCCGGCGACGAGGTTCGGGAAAGCGTAAGCGCCGTTGGCGTCTGTCAGATCCGTCCGAGCGGTCGGATCAGTCGGATCGGACAGGGCGACCAATACCCCTGCCACCGCCGCGCCAGTGCCGTCGAGCACTTTACCGCTGACGGCATACGGGGCCGCCGTGCCCGTGAAGTCCACGTCCGTCTGATCCGGCCCGACCACGACGGGCCGGAAACCGGGATCAAAGGTGTAGTTCGTCAGGCTCGGGGTCACTGTGTAGCTGCCGGCGGTCAGACCGGACCAGGAGTACGCGCCCGTCTCGTCTGTCAGATCAGTCCGATCGGTCGGATTCGTCGGATCGGTCGGATCGGTCAGCGTCATGGTGACGCCGGCCAGCCTGTTCCCGCCGGCGTCGCGCACGGTGCCGCGGAGGCTGTAGGTGGCCGGCGCGCCGGTCACGGCGAAGTCCACGCCGGTTTGGTTGCCTGCTACCACGACCGCCTTCGTTGCCGGCAGGAAGGTTGATCCGAACTTGACTGGAGTCAGCGTGTACGGCCCGACCGGCAGACTCAGCGCGTAGTTGCCCTGGGCGTCCGTAGTCGTGGAGGCGGTCGTCGTGCCGGTGGCGGTCACCTGCACGCCCGGCAGGCCGTTCAGGAGCACGTCGCGGACGGTGCCGGACACGTCGAACGGGCCCAGCAGGTTTGCCAGGTTGAGTTGCCCGCTGGTGTAGAGCGACGACAGGTCCCAGCCCACTCCGTCGGGCAGGGCCGGCAGTCCCAGCGCGTCGAACGTGCCCACGAGGCTGCCCCAGTTCAGGCAGTCGAAGCTCAGCCCCGCCGTCAGGGTGAAGCCGTTGTAAAGCAGCACCTGGAGGTTGCCGCCCAGGCTCACCTGCCCGCCCACGGTCAGCACGTCGAACACGTCGCTCAGCTCAATCTGCAGCGTGCCGCCGGGTCCCTGCGTGAAGTCGCCGGTGATGGTCATCGTGCCGGGAGACTCGCCGGGGCAGACGGTGCCGCCGTTGTTGTTCAGGTTGCCGCGGAACTCCCGCACGTGCAACTCGCCGCCGTTGAGGTTGAACGTCCCGCCGTGGGTGTTGTCCACGATGTCGGCGTACACCTTCCCGCCGTTGATGGTAACCGTGCCCTTCCCCCACACGATCAGCGTGCTGGTGACGCGAAGCTCACCGTTGTCCACGGTCAGCGTGGCTGGACCGCCCGCCGCGCCGTTGTTGCCGCCGACGCACAGGTTGGTTCCCACGGTCGCCGTCCCGCCGGTCATCTTGTAAGTGCCGCTGCCGGTAGAACCTTCCGCCAGGTAGAGATACTTGTTCACTTGGTTCGTGCCGCCAGTTTGCTCGAAGGTCCCCTTGCCCTGGTAGCCGATGACCTGGTAGGCCGCGTCGTTCTGCAGCGTGCCCGACTGGAGCTTGTACGTACCGTCCGAGCCCTGACTGTTGCCGACGCGCAGCGTGCCTTTGTACGTCATCGTGCCCGACCTATGACTGAGGAGACCGGTCCCACCATAGCCCACATAGGCTTGGCCCGCCACCGTTGCCGGGCCGGTCGTGGAGGAGTAGCTGTAAGTTCCCTTGCCTCCGGAGGCATAACCCAGGTAGAGGCTGCCGCGGATGTCCGTCGTGCCCCGGCTTTGCTCAACGTAGCCCGTGCCGTGATTGCCGTCGATGAGTGAATAGACGGACAGGCTGGTTGCCGTGCCGTCGTTCTCATTCATAGCATAACTGCCATAGGAACTCGCGGTGGCGTTTCCCAGGTACAGATTGTTCTTCAGGTAGCAACTCCCGCCGGTCTGCGTAACCTTGCCCGTGCCGGAAGCTCCGAGGACTGCCGTGGTGCCATTCAAAGTGCTCGTGCCCTGCAGGAGGTAGTTGCCCCGCACATCGCTGTTTGCCCCCAACGTGAGGGTGCTGCCGAGGGTGAGACTGCTGTTCTCCTGGGTGAGGTTGCCCTGCGTGACGTCCCCCACGGTCAGACGGCCCGAGAGGGTTCCCTGGGGCGCGGACTTCACGTAGAACTGGCAGTGTTCTCCTCCCTGCACCGTCATGTCGGTTCCGGTGACGCTGCCTCCGTTGACGGTGAAGGTGCCCTTGTTGACGTCGATGACAGCGCCTTGTGCATCCAGCGACTTGGTGGTCACTTGGGCGTCATAGTCCATCATGGAAAACACGCCGGGACTCCAAACTTTGAGAGTTCCGTTCACTGTTACCTGCCCGGCGTGATCGACGGTGAGCGTCGACCATTTCCCCGGGGCGTCGGGAGTTCCGCCGAGATACAGGTTGCCTGCCGAAACCTTGCCCTGGTGATCAGCCTTCAGCGCCCCCGTTCCGGTGTAGCCGACAAACACCCTCCCCGGGCACGACCACTGCGAGCCGTTCCCGTCCACCTTCACCGTGCCGTTTGCGGCGCTGCCAAAGCCAAGGAAGGCTTCATTGCTGGAGCCTGTCGCACCGTTCTGCACGTTCAACGTCCCCGTGCTGGTCTTGCCCACGTAGAGGGCGCTGGAGTTCGTCCACTTCGAGCCGCTGCCGTCCACCGTGACCGTTCCGCTGCCACCCGTGGAGTGCCCCACATACCCCACCACGTTCGACACCGTCCCGCCGCTCTGGACGTTCAGCGTTCCGGTCCCCGTCTGCCCCACCACGAGGTTGCCGGAGTTGGTCCATTTGCCGGTGCCCGACACGGTCGCCGTGCCCGTCGCGTCGTAGCCCACGCTGCCGCCGCCGCTGAGGACCGTCCCCCCGCCCGGCACGGAGAGGGTGCCAGGCCCGCCCCTGCCCACGTAGATTGTCTGTCCTGAAGCACCCACCGTCCCACCGCTCCCGGCGGTAAGGCTGCTGCCGTAGCCAATGTTCAGGGCACCGGAGGTCGACAGCGTTCGACCGGAGGGGACGGCAAACGCCTGACCGCAGAACGGATTCGAACCGCCGGTGAGCGTCAGTCCGCCACCGGTCCAGTTGAACGTGCCCTGGCTCAGATCCAGACTCGCCGTGCTCAGGCTTCCGCCGGAGAGGTTCAGCGTTCCCCCGCTCCACAACTTGAGGGTGTTCGTGACGCTGGCGGAACCGCCCGCAACGTTCAGTGTCCCCGTTCCGCCGGCTTGGCCCACACTGCCGCCGACGCACAGGCTGTCACCCACCGTGAGCGTTCCGCTGTTCACGTTGTACGTGCCTCGGCCCGTCGAGCCCCAGCCGATGTACAGGTACTTGCTGGCGCGGTTCGTGCCGCCATTGAGGTTGAACGTTCCTTGCCCGTGGTAACCAACGCCTTCAAAGTCGCCGTTCGCGTTCAGTTGCCCCGTCCCCTCGAGGTTGTACGTTCCACGTCCCTCGATGCCATAGCCCTTCGACTTCCCCACCATCAGGTAGTCGCCCGCGACGTTTACCACACCGCCCGTCTGCGTCAACGTACTGGTGGGGCTGCCCTCAGCCTGGGTGTCTCCAATCGTGAGCTTGCCCAGAAACGACGCGGTCCCGCCGTTCGTGAGAATCAGGGACACGGGGCTATAGGCGTCCAGCACATACTCTGCACCGGAAGGGGGCTTCAGCACGCCGCCGTTGATGGTGATCTCGCCCCCTTGCAGGTTGAGCTTACCCGCGGAAGCGTCCAACGACTTGACCGTCAGTTTCGAACCGCCGTTGACATTCAGCGTGCAGTATTGGTCTTGGAGTTTCAGCACGTCCCCGACCGTCAGTTGTCCTGGAGAGTTCAGGGTGGCCTTGCCTCCGGCGACGGTCAGCGACTTGTCAACGGTCAGCGAATTGACGTTGCCGCCACCGCCACCGACGGTCAGGTTGCCGCTTGAGTACCGGTTGTAGTCCCCCACGCGCATGGTGCCCAGGAGGTGGAGGGTGCTGAAACCTTGCAGATTATTCACGGAGAGGGTGGATTCAGCCGTGTCGGTGAGGTTGCCCTGGTCCTTGGTCAGAGTGCCAGTATCCAGTCTGCCGCCCTGAAGGTTGAGGCGTGTGTCGTATCCCGGCAGAGTAAGGTTCTTGGCCTTGAGGTATCTTCCCGGTCCCAGGTTGATCGGCGATCCCAGTGGGCCGGTCGAGTTGGCGACGACGTCAAAACGCAACTCGAGCGTGCCGGAGGCGAAGTCGAAAGTCCCGCCTGGCTTGGTGAAGGTCGAAGACACCACGAGCGTGCCGCCGGCCAGGTGGAGCGCGCCGTCGCTTGCCAGAGAGAATTGGTCGGCAACCATGACAAGGCCGTTGTCCTTGATCCAGACTTCGCCCCTCGCGTCGGCATTGAGGGGAATCAGCAGTCTCTTGACCATCCACCGGGAGCCGGAGCCTGATACTTCCACCTTGGCGGGAACCTTTTCCTGCGCTGAGCTCCCCGAGGCGTCCGCGACGCCGACCTGCCCCTCGTCCGTTTCCAGTTCGGCGCCGTTTTTGAGGTAGAGCTCGCCATGACAGCCCTTACTGATGGCTAACATGGTGGCAATGAGGGCAGAGCCGGCGCCATCCACAGTGAGAATACCTGGAGCGCCGCCTCCGACGAACGCGTTGTCGGTGAGGATGACCCCATGACGCTTGAGGACCAGCGTGCAGTTCCCGTTTCAACTGACCCCTGGGATGGGAACGGAGAGCTGCCGTATATCCGCATACGGGTCGCTTCCGTCTGTCTGCCCCAGGATGGTGACGTCAATGCCCGAATCTCTGCTGTCCCAGCCGAGCTGGAGTTCATCAAACGCAAAGACTCCGTTCAGCGCCGCGGTGGCGTCCTTCTTGAAGACCGCCGCTTCATCTGTCTGATTGGGCACGTCGTCCCAGTTCCAGTTGCTGGTGTTGGACCAGTTCTCATTGAGTCCCCAACCCCGCCAATCACAGTTCCACACCGCCGACGCCGGGCGCGCCGCACCCAGCGCCAGTAACGCCACGAGCAGCCCCAGCAGCCGACAGGCGCGCAGCGCCCCCGCGAACGTACCGATCCGGCGCCAGCCGGTCCACCGCCGCCCCGATTCGCCTCGACTTCCCTCTCTTTGGTTGCTTTGCTGCTTCATGTCGTGCACCTGCTTTCGTCGGTCCGAAGAACGCGTGGCGGGACGGCGCTCGTTTCGTCGCGCTGCCCGCGGAGTTGGCCTCAAACGAAGAAATTCTACCCGACAACTCCCACAGAACTCCCACAAGGTGGAGGCGAATTTCGAGTGGCGAGTGGCTGGGGCAAGTGGCAAGGGGCGGGGGTGGGTGCCGTGTCCTGTCCGTCCTTGCCGTCCTGTTGGTCCCTGGCCGTTCAGAGGGCAGCAGGACCAACAGGACGGCAAGGACGCATAGGACGGGGACGGCTGCCTGGCACCAACCGCCGGCTCACGACGCCAGCAACTATCCCTGCACCAACGTCCTCTGCGACACCGGCCGCGAACCGGGCGATTTCCACGCAAACCACCTCACCGGCCGCGAGCTGGTACTTCGCAGAGGGTACGCGTTTAGCGTCGTGCAAGCAGCCGCGAGCGGCTGGCGCGGTAGGCTGGTGCAGCGGGAGCGGCT
>Ga0100379_10004981_pt1 | contig 11553 bp, 13 predicted proteins | sample CryGeymeta201503_FD_80418 | JGI IMG/M metagenome (GOLD analysis project Ga0100379, IMG submission 80418) | Groundwater microbial communities from Crystal Geyser aquifers in Utah, USA - Crystal Geyser metaG 2015-03 | ecosystem: Environmental > Aquatic > Deep subsurface > Groundwater | place...
CGATGGTCTAGAAACATAAATTTTAGCCACTGTCCACTACATCTCCTTCTTCGCACATGATCAACCTCTCACAAGTCTCCTGCTCATGAACAGAAAGCTCCTCTCTGTTGAATTTGCTCTTGTCGTCCTCATCAATTTTGGCCAAAAAGTTTGCATTTTGTTTTGCAATATCAATAATATCTTTCGGGTAGTTGACCTATTTTTTGATGACTACTTGTCTGGGATTGATGAAATAGAGGTAGTCAAAATAGCTAATATGTTTGAAACTCTTGTTGATGGAGCTTTTGAACTCTGCCAAAATTCCTTCCTCGATTGTCCCATCAAGCGTTTTTTTAAGGGTTTAAGCCACCTTATTTTCATTTTCATAGAAAAAAAAGATGTAGTCCGGGTTTAGATACTCGTGCGACTGGAAACTAATGCTTTCCTTCTGAAAAGGGAATAAATTGTATAGATCCTTGATGGGTACCTTATTTATCAAGAGGGCACAATTGAACTCAGTTGTATCCAAAGCCAGGTGAACCATTGCTGTTTTTTTCTGCGTGTTTTTGGAGTTAGTATTACCCTTTGATGTAATGTTTGCCTTCCGGTGAGAGTCTCCAATGTATGCAAATTTATTATCGTCCCTAGAGGCTCGAGAAATGATTCCACACATCTTCAAATACTCATGGTTGGTTTGTCTGAAATCTCTTTGCTGTCTTCTAAGGTCTTCACGGAATATGTTCGGATTGATAACCTTCTTCATCTTCTCCTCAGGCTTCTCCTGATTTTCGGCCACTTCTTTTTTCTTGAAGTAGTGAACCCGAGATTAGTCTATTCGCTAGAATGGGTTATTGGAGGGGAACAGTTATCGATTGATACCCTGCTCTTCCTGCATTTTGAATTGATAGTAATATTATATGAAGAAGTAGGACACACCCCGAAAACTGTGGCAGGAAATCGGGTTGGAATATGAGCCGATCAAAGTTAGTGGTTTCATTGATGAAAGCGGGTAGGCTCAACAACATCGCATAGATAATGAATCTGAAGTGTCATAAGTTTTATCAGGGACTAACGATTTTATAAAGCCTTGTAACTAGTCGATGGAGAGCGAAGAGAATCACACAAACAACTTTGAACGACAGTAATTAGACAGCTATGAGGCAATTTTGTAGCAGTCGAAAAAAGAGATGAATGTCAAGGGTAGTTAGGTGGAAGAATATGACGCGATTGAAGTGGAGGAGGAGTATTCCCACATTGAAAATATAATAGATTATAGCAATGACCTTTTACAAGGAGAGGCAAGCAAATAAGCCAATTCTCAATATCAGTAGAGCTAGGAATACCATCCTTCTGCAACATCCCTCTGCTCAAATAACAATATAAGACACTAGAAAACATCACTGCCACAACAAAAATAAAGACTAAACATTTTGATACGAAGTGTTGGGGAATTACAGCGAGAAGTGAGAAATTTTAAGCAATTCATTGAACATTTTGTGAAAATATTCAGCCGATAGCAATAAAGCTTGATGGACCAGATAGGAGGTAAGTACTAAGAGCTAGAGAAGCAGTACTCGCTGAAAATGCAAGAATTGATCTTTAGCAAAAGGCAACAGTACGAGCAGCTCAGATACGAATACGATGTGATCAAGGTGAAGGAGTAAGTCACAAGGTATCCTGTTAAATCTTAATATTTCCTTCCCGAAGCCACAGTCAGCTAAATCCAGGTTGTCTAAAAGGAAGCAAAAGAACAGGAAATTGAATAGTTAAAGCAAAAAATCATTCATCTTGAAGATTAGAGGGATGCCCTAAGAGAAGAGGTCGGTTCCTTCAAGGATAAAATAGTAGGTATTGAGGCTAACACACAGTCAATAAAAGATTCTAACGACAAACTGTATGAGTATATTTTTGATTTAGAACAACAGTGTGCCCTTCATAAGTAAGAGATCTTCCTTGTAGCCAAAAAAGTTAGGCAGTAAGTTAATGACAATTTGGTGAATCAGCTTCATTAACTGGAGGAGGATAAATAGGCGCTGATAAGCAAAGAGGAATTACTGACAGAAGAAGTGGGAATGCTGAAAAATCAGTTGAAAGATGTAAGCACATAGAAAGCAATAGTTCAAGAAGAGTGTGGAGCTTTCAAATAAGAAATACGAAAGCTAAAGCTTGAAATTTAAGAAGTAAGGCGATAACTTTGTGCCAAAAATGAGGAGCTTATAAAATCACAAAGCATTCGAGGACAAATGTATGGAACGACTTCTCTCCAGAACAATCTCGAAGACGAGTCGCCATTCAGCTCCAGAGGCAAAAACAGTGTTGAAATGGAAAAATATTTTCAAATTTAGATGTTTAAAAGAGGAGATACATAAAGAATGGATAAGGAATGGAAGCAGTATATCGAATAAATCCAGCTATAAAAAGCATTGCTTGAAAGATAAAACCTTCGACTCAAAGCCAAAGTTTAATTTCCAAATCAAAGCAGCCAAAAGAAATGGCCATTCCAGCAATCTCCTCAGACGACAACCTATCCAATTGAAAATCACTACCTGTCCGAGAGATATGAAAATGCCCTGCCCCCCGACACATCGTCTGACAAATATCTGAAAATGAAGGAAAAAGAGCTGTAGCAATATCAGCATTATCTTTACTCTGAGACCATAAAGTTATAAGAAAAGCAAAAATAGATTGAAACCGATTACCCGGCTACTAAAGTGAGAGAGCGAAGCCAAAGAAGAAACACCTATCAGAAAGACTCTAGTTAAGACAACTATGGGATGAAAACGAAGACTTTGCTCAACTCCAAGACTTACTTTCCTAGCATTCAGCAGAGAAGCAATCATTTTTTTAGCAGTGAGGCCCAGGCCATCATTGAGAAAGTCAAAAGAAGCCAAAGAAACAATAACAGTTGCACTTCGAACTGTGACAACTCATGCCGCTGTGAGCAACTGTCCAGAGGATCAAGAACCTCTCGAGACTCCGATAATAGAAACAGTTATGGATTTCAAAGCTTTAAGCCTTACACAAGTCCTGCCAAAGACTATTATCAAAGGGGATAAAAAAGCTCAAAGATGAAGCTGATTGAGGAAAAAGTCAAACGCCTTAAGAGCTAGTTAAAAAATTCACTAACCACCATGAAATAGTGATTATGATTTATTGTACTTTTTATCAGCATATCAGATGCAAAAATAGCCTTTGGAGTAAAACTTCAGAAAAACTCGGTTGGCCACTACTGACGCCGAAATCATCTGCGATAGTGACAAATATCCCAACAGGCTCATCTGCGTGGTCAGGCTCAAACTGAAGAATGAGGAGGGATAAAAGATAATAGGAAATTGGGGGACAGGCTGCTTTTTGAACGAGAAGTACGTTTTGACAGCTGCTCATGTAGTTATAGCTTTGCTTCAAAGAATAGAAAAAGATAAAAAAATTGAGCTCGAAGGGTATGTACGCCAGGCATTGAATGATGGGAAATTTATCGGAACATACAGAATCAAGCTTGAGAGCATCAAAATTAGCAAGGCTTTCCTAAATAATGACAGAGCACACTACAAAGACTACGCTCTCTTTGAGGTAGAGCCCATCGATTAGGTTCAGCCAGAAAAACAATACATGCCACTTATTGCCTTCAAGAAAGAAGTCGACAATCTCGTGCAATAAATATCACTCTACGGCTACTTTTATGACCTCAACAAAGGCTCCAATACTCAAATAGACTCATCCATCTTTATGCAGAACTTATATGGGAGCAAAGGAGAAGACTTCAACCTAAAGCCCAAACAAATCACTTATGACCTTCCGACTGAAAGAGGAGTTAGTGGAGGACCCATCATTGCTTATTCATAAGCTTTTAAAGAGCATATCATTATCGGCATTCATAAGGGCAAAGAGGTGAGGATTAAAAAGAATAATTCAAAGGAGTAAAATTAAAATCAGAATTGTGGAATTATCGCTTCTGAAATGTTGGAGGAAATGAACAAATGGGGTTATTAGCTCATAAAAGAGCCCTTTATTTACACCAGATAAACCTACTTCCTGAGGAATAACCCACAGCTCAAAAAAATAGAGGTTCTCAACCTACGTAGTTCTATCATGATTTAGTGGACAAATATCTTGACGCCATTGATATGAAGGTCCTGACAGCCTTTGACCTTTCACATATCAAGAAAATCATTCTCAGTGGCAACAAACTGAAAGAAACTGGTGTGGTTTACCTTTTGAAGCAGAAATATCCTCACCTGGAATCTTTGCATCTGACTCAAAATCAGATAACCAGCCTGAATAGTGTAGCCAAAGATGAATGGAACAACATTTCCACAATATCGACTCTCAGTCTCAGTATGTTGTCATTTACTTAGGCGTGAACTCCCTAAAATAACTGCCTGAAAGTATGCTGAGCTTATAAAATTTGCATACTTTCAACATTTGTTTCAATGATTTCGAAACAATTCCTTCAATAATATCTTCTCTAAATGGCTCTAAGGGTCAAAAGGTGAAGGTTCTTATATGTACTGTCTATCTTATCCAGACGAAAACAAGTTCAAGGCAAAAGATCCTAAGGTCCAAGAAGTCAAGACTGAGTTGATGAAGAAGGATATCGTCTTGTATTTGAACAGGGATGATTTGTGATTTAAGCTAATAGTTTGATTATAGTGTATGCAATCGTTATGATAAATGTAATCATATTTTTACACTCAGAACTCCTGCTCTTAATCTTTTACTTTTCCTGATTCCTTGTACAACCTGGCAAACACTGAATCTCCTCGCTCCAACAGTCGTTGAGGACTATCGAATTCAGCGATCTCTCCCTTGGAAAGCACCAATATACGGTCTGAGTTCACAACGGTGTTGATTCTATGGGCAATAGTGAGCACGGTCTTGTCCGCAAATTGCCTCTTGATCACCTTTTGAATCAAGGAATCAGTCTCAAAATCGATACTGGCTGTGGCCTCATCGATAAGGACGATTCTTTTAGGGTTTAGGAGGGATCTTGTAATATTGAGGAGCTGCTTTTCTCCTGCACTCAGGTTATCGCCACCCTCAGTGACCATGGTAGCCACGCCTTATTTGTCCTTGAAGGCCTCCCAAATACCACACAGCTTCAAGGCTTCTTCGATCTGTTCATCAGTGTGAACCCCAGTTGGGTCAACATTTTATCTGACGGTACCAGTAAACATGAAGTGGTCCTGAAGGATGATGTTTATGTTGGATCTGAGCTCTTCCAAGCTGAGCTTGCTGATGTCTTTACCATCAATCACGATTCTTCCTTCGGCTGCCTCCAAAATTCTGAGAAGACCCAACATCATGGTACTCTTTCCACTTCCAGTTCTACCAACAATACCGATCTTCTCTCCGGGTCTGATGACCAAGCTCAAATGCTTCAGGACATTCTCACTGGTTGGACTGTATCGTAGACAATAATTTTCAAAAACAACCTCGCCTCTTGGGAATATTTCTGCTCCGAAGTAAACCTTTTTGAAGTTCTCATTATCAACCCAATTTTCCTCAAGGAATTTTTCAAATCCTTTTTCTGGTTCCAAATCAGTCAATTGCTCGCACTTGGCAAGAGATTCTAATCTAGGAGCAAAGGAGTTGAGACTAACGTAGAATCTAATGACGCAATCTTCAAGTCCAAAAAAGTTGAAGACGGCAAAAACAGTGAAGTTTCCAAAATTGGCATTTAGGAACAAGATACTGAGAAGTTCACTGCAGGCCAAAAAATTGGTAGCTGACAACATGATGAGTTTCAGTTTTCCATCGACAATTTGTCGAATTAGGGCGGCCATAGAGTAGACGTTCATTTTTTGCCAGTAATTGTTGACCACTTCGTTGATTTTACGGTAGGCTCTAATGGTGGGGAGGCCATCGAGCATTTCAGAGTACTTGCTGTTGATGGGGATGATGAGGTCATTGTCCAGTTTGTTGACTCTGATACTGAGGGAGAAGTATCCGCTGAGGAAGTAAAGGGCACCTCCAATGACTATCCAGAAGAAGAGCATATAGAAGTAGCTTCCGAACATGAAGTAGACATACATGATACCGATGATGTTCGAAAGGAACAACTGGAGGTTGGTAAGCATGAATCCAAACTCAGTTGTGATAATCTTGTCGTTGATGTTTAAGTCATTGGATAGACGGTTCAGAATTTTTTATGAAGGGGTCTTTTCAAAGTAACCCAAGGGAGAAAACAGTAGACTCTTGATCATATCATCGTGAACTGACTGGAAGAGCCTTGAGGCCATCAAAACTTTGGCTAATAACAGAGTGATGAGGCCCTTAATAATGTTCAGAGCCATCTGAAGGTACAGATAGAAGTTGCTTCTGTGGTGAGGATGCAAGGCCCAGCTGTTCAGAATTAGCTGAGTGAGGAAAGTCACGTAGGACAAGAAAACGATAAAGAGGATGATGACAGCTGCGAATGGAGCCCCGTTATTTCTCTTGATATAAATCTTGAAGGAATCCATGGTGCTGAAATGCTCCTGAATTTATGCTTGAGCAATCACGACCTTGGCATCTTCAGGATCAGCAAAATCGATTCTTGTCCTAAAAATAGTATCGTAATCTTTGGTGGTTCTCAGCTGGGAAGCTTCGATCTTTTTCAGCAAAGGTGAATCTTTGGCTTCCTCATAACTACCTGAGGACTTAATCTATCCGTCCTCGAAAAGAATGACTCTGTCAGCATGAGCCACAAAGTAGAGGGAGTGAGTGATCAGCAGGACAGTCTTGTCCTTGAGATATTTGTTGATTGTCATAGAGAAAATGAAAGCACCCACATGAGCATCGACTGCACTTAAAATATCGTCAAGGATGTAGATGTCAGCATCAGCATAGAGAGCTCTAGCAAGGGAAACTCGAGCTTTTTGTCCTCCCGAAAGAGTAGATCCTCTCTTTCCGATGATTTCCAGATCTCCATTGGTGAACAGATTAAGATCGGGTTCAAGAGAGGCAAACTTGATGGCATCAGAGTATCTTTTGGGGTTGTACTACCTTCCAAAAAGAATATTATTCCTGATTGTGTCATTCATAATCCAAGCAACCTGACTGGCATAAGCAATTGTTCCATTTGCTTTGATGCGAGGTCGACCATCTCTTCTCATTTCTCCCAAAATGCAGTTCGCAAGGGATGTCTTTCCACTACCGTAGGTACCAATCAAAGTCACGAGCTCGCCTCTTTTGATTTGTAGGTTGATGTCTTTAAGATAGAAATTGCCATCGTCACCAGGAGGCTCAATGACTTTGTTATTATGGTCTCCCTACTTTCGTCCCTCGTCTTCACCTCCAATGTCCCAATAAAAGCTACCTCCACCGATTTCAATGGCAACTGGGGATGATGAGTTGACAGTGGCTTCGACATGAGAAAGGTCAAGCTATTCTTGCTGCATGAAATCCTCAATATTTCCGAGGGCAACCTGAATGAGATCGACGTATGCAAGAGCGTTGAGGATAGCCTGCATGTTGATGATGATGAGGGATAAATTGGAGGTGAAAAGGATCTGAAGATTGAGGGTCATATTAAATGAGATGATCAATTTTGCGACTAGAGTCACAATAATAGGCTTGGAAACCATGACTACCACGTTTTGGACCATTTCGAGATAGAGTTTATGCTTGAGGACGCCCACTTCGGCCAGTCTCAGGTCTCTCAATTTATTGAAGTAGCAGCACTCCAAAGCATTGGCTTTGATGAACTTGATTATATTGAATACTTCGATAGTTGTTTTAACTCTCCTGTTTGTTTGTACTCCCAACTCTTTGTCAATATCGTTGATGGACTTCTTGAAAAGGAACCTGAAGAAAAGGTTAGCAGCTACCAGGGATATGGCGATGACACCGGGCCAGCTGGCGACATAAATGACGAGGACAGAAAGGATGACGAATACCATAATGTTTTCGATGAAATAGGCTAGTTTTGCGGGGTAGAGCAGGAGAATTGAGCAATCAGTGTCCATCATCTTGTTGAGGTGAGTCACTGATATATTTTTGTTGGTTAGGGGTGAACATTTGAATGTCTTTTTGACAATGGCGTTGGATACCAATCTATACATCTTGACCCCAGTTTGGTTCTGAATGATTTATCCGTAGTAACCGCAGTAGACTCGAATGATTCTGCAGAGGACAACGGCGAAGATGAGGATTTTACATTGAGTTGATTGAACAGTTTTATTCACGATGTTGATGTAGATGAAGTAGAGGAGCCAGGGAGTAGCAGAGTGAGCAAGGTTCCCAAGAAGGGCCAAGAAAAAGGAAAGACCCACCTATTCTGAATAACAATTTAGTTACTTCGGAAAACCCTGAAAATGGAGTGTTCAAGAGGATCTTTCTGCCCATCTCTCAGAGACTGGTCAAAGATCTATTTCCATCGAATGTATCTTTCATCTTATTCCTCCAGGCTGTCCTGGATTTCCTATGGTTTGACCTGTCTATACAACGATTCAGTCTTTTGATTCTGGACGCCCATGATGTAGTTCTGACTAGGAAGGAGTATACTTAGAAATCATTGGCGTTTAGACAGGTGTAGCCTACGCAGTTGTCGTCCCTGATCGAGGCATACGAAGCGTAGTCCTCGTGAATTTCGGGATACTCTAACATGAGTTGATATTATCTATAGATATTGATCTAATGCTCCGAATAAGCCTCAATAAATATCTATTTTCGTTTTCCCGATAGAAAATTTGTTGGAAAATATTATTTCATGTTTTATCTTGTCTGATATGCTGCCTATTATTTTCATTCTGAAACATTTAATGGCTTCAAAGGTTGTGCTATTTATCAAAGATATCACAATTTCTTCAAACTGCAAATTTATTGAGCGATCATACTCCCTCTAACGATGCCGTAGCTAGTAATGCGAAAAAGAGCTGTAAATATAATGTTTTAGATCAAGATATATATCATCAGTAATTTTTCAGCTATGGGGCCAAAAGAAGGCTGTATCGGTTTTGGCCTCGGGCCATCAAAAATTATTCATTTTAGCACCAAAATATATCTTTTACTGGCCACGAGTAGGGCAGGGTTAGTGATTGTTAATGTTCGATTTAGAATTTTGATCCAAACACATATTTTTCAAGTTTGCTCTCAATGAAGACCTGTTTCTTGTTGCTTTTCCACCTACTGATGCATACCAAGATGCCTCGGGAAAAACCTAATACTGACTCTAGTTATTAAAATTTTGTTTATTATTACGTTTGTCCTTGCTGATGAAGCAAGTTAACTTAGCTAAGGAGACAAAAGTGCTCGCACTAAGTTGATTTCTGATCCAGGCTCACTGCATATATTTTTAGAAAATTAGATTCTGTAACAAGAGCTATGAAAGTTCCTACAAAATTGATCCATTTGACACCTTCCTGACAAAAGCATGAGAAAGAAGCTCGGGGTTTAACCATAACTTTCCCTCTCTTGCTCTCTATCGGCACTTTTTTATTCGAAGGTTTGGAATCTTCGAGATCAGTTTATTCTTCTGAATCGAGGTTTGATTAAATTTTAGCGAATTAGGCCTTGAAAGCAGGATCAATTTCCCACAGAGTCACCCTTCCATAGCTGAAAGCACATCCGATGTATTTTTCAGATATGTTCATGAACATATGCGTTTTTTAGTTTTGCATCAAAGGAGGTTCACTTTGAAACTGATACCTGAGTCTAGCTTGCTTAATATCGAAGAGATATATTACTCCGTTTTAAGCCAAAATGAAAAGTGAGTTGTGGAGAGAACTAGTCATCATGCTGACAATTGAAAAAGATGATATTTTGCTGTATCGAACCTCGGCTGTTCCTGATTCCAATTTGCTATAGATTAGTATTTGGCCACACTGAGTACCCACCACTAGACACAGTCCTTCTTCCTTCATTGAAATATGGAGACTTGTTACATTCAATCGAATAGCTTTCAGAGTCAAACTTCCCTCTTAAGAGTTTCCTTTTCCGAACATGTGAAGCTTAATGATCGAAAATTCACCTCCTTCTGATTTGCAAAAGGCATGAATAAAGAAATCTCTGGATGTGTAGCTTGCCATCAGAGTTGTACTATCCACGTACTAACACATTCTCTCCTTCGCGAGGGCCACTCTCTTGGCACGATCTCCTTTGACATTTCCCGAGAGATGCTTTTAGCTGAGAGAGTTTTTGAAGTAGGACTAAGTAGTTTCAGCGGTTAGATAAGGCAGGAGGTCCCCAAAATGTTCCATAAGTTGGCTCATGATTATTGTGTGGGAGCGACTGACTTTTGTTTATTAATACTATAGCCAAAACTAAAATTGCCATATCAAGGAACCTCAAAATCTGGGAACTTTTGAGTTAAATGCTGCCAGGCTGATCTCCATCATTTTTAATTTCTAGAGGTGCTCATTCTTTTTTTGCTGTCGATAACCGATATCATAATGCTGCAAGACATATTAACCGGGACCGTCTTACCTTGGCTCTTCCCCTTCATCATAGTACATTGTGTCCTTGTGAAAGCTCTTCAACCCTTGCATTATACTATTCTTGGCTTTTCGTCTGGGTAAAACTTAGCTTTTTCGAGCTCTCCTTTCCAGAAGGTACTTTCCTGGTCCGGGCTACTTCTATAAAAAAGTACCACTTATGTGCTCACTCTTCGTCTCTTGGAGTGGTTGAAGTTAAAACGAGTCTCCCTTGAAAAGGACTTGCCCTTGTAATCGAGATCATGACTGAGATCGAATTTCTTGACATTGTAGCTTCCAGGTCCGACGTCATTCTTGAGAAATTCAACATTTCTCTTTTTGGGTTATTATGAACCTGTATTGCTGTTTTAGGATATTCTGACTCTACGAGGTTGTTGTGGAGTTTTAAAGCCTCCATTGTTTAAAATATCATAGGAGCCAGGTCCTACTTGTATACGTGCTGAGTCCTCAGTCAAAAATCTTGGAACCTTTGAAAAAAAATTAGCACACTTTGGGACTGGCTTTTTCTTAGGTGTTGTTTTTTGGATTTATTACTATGTATCGAGGGATGGAAAGAATAGTTCAGTTTGTCTTTTGTCTATTTTTTCAGCCTGTCGAAATAAAGAAATTTTGGGAGTGCTGCTCTTGAAAATGGAATTATAACTTTTTTTTTCCTTGTGCGACAATCTACTCTAATGCAATTCATAGGAGCCTGGACCAAGTGAAGAGTTGTCCAATTTCTTCTGAAGAAACCTTTAGCACTTATCCCAAGGACAGCGAGCTTTAGACTATTGATTTAAATTGTAAGATCCTGGCCCGATACGAGTATTATTGCTGGGAAGACAAATGTTTTTGGCTCGAGTGGAATTGAAAATCCACTCAAATTATTTTTTTAGAGATGAGGATTTCCGAGGTTGAATATGATATTTTCCAGTCTTCTCTATATTGTAGTCTTTGTACCCTCATCTAGTTTAGGAATGCCATAGGCTCCTGGACCCGGAGTGGGATCAGTGCTGATGTTAAGAGGAATACGAGGTGAGCTAGAGTTGAATGGAGGGGTTTGAATAACTAATGGTCGGATTAACTGTGCTTTTGCCTGAATGTCAGCTGAGTTCATTATTAGCTTTAATAATGCTGACGATAACGATTGATATTTTTGAGGAAAAGAGGGGTTGGGGTCGGC
>Ga0100379_10004983_pt1 | contig 11550 bp, 11 predicted proteins | sample CryGeymeta201503_FD_80418 | JGI IMG/M metagenome (GOLD analysis project Ga0100379, IMG submission 80418) | Groundwater microbial communities from Crystal Geyser aquifers in Utah, USA - Crystal Geyser metaG 2015-03 | ecosystem: Environmental > Aquatic > Deep subsurface > Groundwater | place...
AGGGTTTGTAATTATCCGAAGCGTGACGTCTTAATTGCCTTATAATCCGATAGAGACCAGCGTTGATTTCCTCCGTCTTCAAAACATGTTTAAAGAAGAAATGAAGCGATTTACCGACATGAGACGATGATTGATACGATTCACGCAGTTTACGGTGCTTCGGGCTGCGGGCGTGGTGTAGCACCGTTGCTGCGGGCCCAGCACGCTCCCAGTAGCAAGAATTTATTGATATTCGTCGACGATGAACGATTTGGACAATCGGCAAACGGATTTCCTATCTGGAGCTATGAGGAATTTATTGCCGCAGAAGCACATAGAAAAACCGTCTCGATTGCCATTGCCAACAGCCGGATCCGCGAAAGACTGGTCATAAAATGCACACGGGACGGCATCTTCTTCGAAACGATAGCGGCAGCGCAACACGTCTGCATGGACAATGTGGAGATCGGTGAGGGCGCAATATTTTCACCATTCACTACCCTTACGAGCAATATCCAAATTGGCAGACATTTTCATTGCAATATTGGCTCCTATGTTGAGCATGACTGCGTCTTGGGAGATTTTGTGACGTTTGCGCCCGGCGTAAAATGCAATGGTAACATACATATCGCGGACCATGCCTATATCGGAGCAGGTGCCATTTTGCGGCAGGGGACGCCGGATAAACCCCTGGTCATTGGTGCTGGAGCGATTGTGGGAATGGGTGCGGTCGTAACCAAAGACGTGCCGCCCGGCGCCACTGTCGTCGGCAATCCGGCACGCCCATTGGAGAAATAACGCAACGTCGTGGTTATCGCACTGCTGCTTCCAAAGATCGGCGAACGGCATTGCAGTAACCCTCGAGCTGTTCTTCTGCAATCGAAGGATGAGTCAGAAACATGATGCTGGTTTCACCAAGCTCGCGCGCAACGGGCAGACGTTCTTCCGGTCGCCATCCCGTTCCGTCAAAAGCTTTTTCATTGTATACCTCGCTGCAGCTTCCCTGAAAAGCCGGATAGCCTTGAGCGACAATGTCTCCAATGATCCTGTCCCTGTCCCACCCGGCCTTCAATCCCTCTGGTCTGATATAACAATATTGCCGATAATAGGCGTGTGTATAATCGTTATCAGGTACAGGTACGCGAACTCCTGATCCAAATACCTCCAGCGCCTTCTGTAGCGCGATAGCATTGCGGGTGCGTAGTCTTGTCCACTCTTGCATCCTCTTCAGCTGGATCCGGCCAATCGCGGCTTGCATTTCCAGCATGCGCCAGTTTGTCCCGAAACTTTCGTGTAGCCAGCGAAAGCCTGGCGGATGCTCACGATTATAGACTGCATCCCAGCTTTTGCCGTGATCCTTGTAGGACCACATTCGGTCCCATAATTCCTCATCGTTAGTTGTGACCATGCCGCCTTCTCCGCCCGTCGTCATGATTTTGTCCTGACAAAAAGACCACGCGCCAATTTGACCGATAGAGCCCACCATCCGATCTCCAACTTTTGCACCGTGGGCCTGCGCACAGTCTTCGATGACCGCTAGGCGATTGTTCTTCGCGAGAGCCATTATACCGTCCATGTCACATGGCCAGCCACCAAGATGGACCGGTACTATGGCACGGGTTTTTGGACCAATGACCGCAGCGACAGTCTTCGGGCTGATATTGCCACTATCGGGATCCACGTCGGCGAATACGGGTATTGCGCCAGCCGTCACGACAGAGGAAACCGATGCAATGAATGTTCGGGGGGTAACGATGACTTCGTCACCTTCCCCGATATCAAGAGCTTTCAGTGCTATATCAAGTGCCAAAGTTCCGTTCGCAAGAGCGACCGCGCGTGTCGTCCCACTCCACCGGGCATATTCCAATTCGAACTGGCGACCGACGTCGCCGGTCCAATAATTTACCTTGTTGGAAAGAATGATATCGCGGACCGCATCAGCCTCAGCGCTGGTAAAATCTGGCCATGGTGAAATGCTATTAACGGGCATCCGAACATCCATATGATTATTGGAACAATGTCGTGCATTGGCGGCCAACGGCAGTTATTGCAATACCAGAAGTTAGCGAAATTTTGACAATCGCGGTTTCCAGGAAATTTTGATATTCGACGGGGTGCTTTTCGAAATTTATCTATAAAACCCAGCCTTTGATCAATGCAGCAAGCCTTTGGCGTTTATCTGGATTAAGAAACCAAACCGACTTGCACCCAATGAAGATTGTAGATATGCAACGCCGAAATAAATGCCGATGGCTGAGCCAGTTGATTTTAAAGCCTGATGAGAAACATTATGCCGCAACTGTGCCACCCATTTCCGACGCCGGGTCCTTCGGCAATAGGTTCGACTACAAGGTGATGACCAAAAGTTTTGCGACATCAGAATTGTCATATGTGTCGCTTGGCCGGGTATCTCCCCTCGCTATTGTTCCACCGACAATTCTCCAAAACACAGCTACAGGGAAAATGCATTGAAAATGGGCACCAACTATCATTCCCAGCTTATCGAGCGACTGGATTCCCGTGACGCCGTTATTGGCATAGTCGGTATGGGCTATGTGGGCCAGCCTTTGGCGCTTCGCTACTCCCAAATCGGCTACAAGGTCCTCGGTTTTGACGTGGAGGTGAAAAAGGTCGCCCAACTGAATAGCGGCCATTCATCGATCGAGCATATCGACGATGAACATATATTGGCAGCGGTAGCCAAGGGGTTTTCCGTAACCGATGATTTTTCGCGAGCGGGTGAAGCGGACGCGATCATATTGTGCGTTCCGACCCCGCTCAATAAATACCGCGAGCCAGACCTTAGCTTTGTGGTCAATTCCTGTGAGCGGATCGCGCCATATCTGCGCCCGGGACAAGTCGTGTCGCTTGAAAGCACGACTTATCCCGGCACAACAGAAGAAGAGATCATCCCTCGCATTACATCGGGTGGATTAAAGGTGGGACAAGACATTTTTACCGTCTATTCGCCCGAGCGCGAAGATCCCGGCAACGCCGATTTTTCAACCAACACTATCCCCAAGGTTGTTGGAGGGCATACTCCAGCTTGTCTTGAAGTAGGTTGCGCGCTTTATGGGCCCGCAATTGATCGCATCGTCCCCGTGAGTTCGACGAAGGCAGCGGAAATGACGAAATTGCTCGAGAATATTCATCGGGCGGTCAATATCGGGCTGGTCAATGAAATGAAAATCGTAGCTGATCGTATGGGCATAGATATTTTTGAAGTGATTGATGCTGCTGCGACCAAGCCGTTCGGGTTCACGCCTTACTATCCGGGCCCTGGCCTTGGTGGACACTGCATCCCCATTGATCCCTTTTACCTGACGTGGAAGGCGCGCGAATATGGTGTTCACACACGATTTATCGAGCTTTCGGGGGAAATCAATCAGGCTATGCCCGAATATGTGGTTGGCAAACTTTCAAGCGCGCTCAATGACCGCAGCAAAGCGATGAAGGGTGCAAAGATACTGGTTTTGGGAATAGCGTATAAAAAAAATGTCGATGACATGCGCGAATCGCCATCGGTCGAAATCATGGAAATTCTTCGAGACCAGGGTGCGATCCTGAGCTATGCTGATCCGCATGTGCCCGTTTTTCCGGAAATGCGTGAACATAAATTCGATCTGTCCTCGATCGCGATGAGTCCGGAAAATCTGGCGGAGTTTGATGCAGTAGTGCTTGCGACAGATCATGCCAAATTTGACTATGAAATGATCCGCAAACATGCCGCTCTGATCATTGACAGTCGCGGGGTCTACCGGGATACCGCTCCCCATATCATCAAAGCGTAGGATAAAGAAGCATGAAGCGTTTCGGACTCATTGGTGCTGCAGGTTACATTGCCCCGCGTCATATGAAAGCCATCCGGGAGACAGGCAATGATCTCGTGGTGGCGATGGATATCAATGACTCCGTGGGAATCATGGATAGCAATTTTCCCAATGCGCAGTTTTTTACCGAGTTTGAACAATTTGATGCATATGTAGATTCTGAGCGAAGAGCAGGGCGCGGTTTGGACTATATCTCAATCGCTTCGCCCAATTATCTTCATTCGCCTCATATGCGCTTTGCACTGCGAGCCGGAGCTGACGCGATTTGTGAAAAACCCTTGGTTCTGGAGCCCGAAGATATTGACGCGCTGCTGAAGATAGAGGAAGCCACCGGACAGCAGGTCAACACGATATTGCAATTGCGCCTGCATCCGGCGATAATTGCCTTGCGTGACAAGGTTCGAAATGGGCCGAAGGATCGCAAATATGAAGTGGATCTTACCTATATCACGTCCCGCGGTCACTGGTACAGCAAGAGCTGGAAGGGCCTGACGGAAAAATCCGGCGGAATCGCAACGAATATTGGCGTGCATTTCTATGATATGCTGCATTTTATATTTGGGGGGTTACAGGACAACTTCGTCCATATGGCACAGCCTGACAAGACGGCTGGCTATCTCGAATATGAACACGCTAGGGTTCGCTGGTTTCTTTCGCTTGATGTCAACGATGTACCGGAGGCAGAGCGCGCTGCGGGAAAGCGTACATTCCGAACGATTTCCGTCGATGGCGAGAATATCGAGTTTTCCGATGGATTTACCGATCTGCATACCCGCAGTTACCAAGAAATCCTGGCTGGGCGGGGTTTCGGATTGGAAGAAAACCGGGTCGCTGTTGAAACTGTGACCCAGATACGCAATGCCCAAATTTCCGAGCATGGAGAGATGCATATCTCGTTGCATCACAAAAAATGAAGCGGCACGAACCTCTTGCTGTTTTCGCATATGCGTTCCCCCACAGGAAAACCCAGGACTTTCTGATGGAACTCGTGTGTGCCGGATTTCACGATATCAGCGTAATTGCGGCCCCGTGGAAAAAAATAGTGCATAACGATCAAAATCAATATTATCCGAAGACGCTTGTGTCGGCATCGCCGCACGATACTCGAACGCTCTGTGCAAACCTGAGCTTGAAATATGTCGAATGCGCGCATGACGATGTAGCTACAATCAAGCAATTGCAAGACGCGCATCAATTCAATCTCGGCATCATCTCCGGGGCAAGGATACTTAAGCGCACGGTAATCGAGCTATTTTCAGACGGTATTCTCAATATTCATCCTGGCAAATTACCGGAAACATCCGGCCTGGATTTGTTTTTTTACACGATTAAGCATCGGGTACCGATGGGCGTTACCGCCCACTTTATAGATCCTCGTGTTGATGCTGGTGACGAACTTTTTTTTGAACGGACTCCGATTGGTCCGCAGGACACACCAGAAATTGTCGAGGCAAACAACTATTATTCGCAGATCAGAGCCCTGCGGAAATTCTTGTCGCAACGGGATGAAAATAGGCTTTCGCCTGCACCAGTTGATCGACCGAAGAAAAATTCTCCCATGACAGAAGACGAGAAACGCGAAGTCATGAAAGGCTTTTCCATATGGAGGTCCGCGCAGTATATTGGACAGCAGAAAGACGCTTTGTTTGAAGCTTGCGTGTCGGGCAACCACAGCGTGGTCGGAAATATTCTCGATGACCTACCCGATTTGCTGGAAAGTCGCACCCTGCAAGGCTGGACACCCTTGATAGTGGCTGCCTTTAACCAGCGGTTGACAATAGTGGACATATTGCTGGCCAGGGGTGCCAATCCGAATGCCAGCGGAAACCGCGGAACAACGGTTTTAATGTTCGCCAAGACTGCATTACTCAATTGCAAAGACCCCGATTACACCATACTCGAGCATCTGATAGAAGCGGGAGCCGATCCCACGCGCCATGATAGCCTTGGTAAACGCATACTAGATTATGTCGAAGCTGAAGGAGACGTGGTCTTAGCCGATTGGTTGCGTGAACGAGAGACCTCGATATGATCAATTTCATAGATTTGGCGGGCCAACAGGATCTTATACGAACGGACATTGCGGCCGCCATTTCGCGCGTGCTTTCCCATGGACAATATATACTGGGACCTGAAGTGGCAGAACTTGAGGAAAAGCTCGCTGTCTATACGGGAGCAAAATATTGTATCAGCGTGGCGAACGGCACCGACGCGCTTCAAATAGCGTTGATGGCGCTTGGTGTCGGACCAGGCGATGAGGTCATTACGCCGGGATTCAGCTATATTGCTACCGCCGAAACCGTGGCGCTTCTGGGAGCCAAAATCGTCTATGTCGATATTGATCCGGCGACCTTTAATCTGGACTCGGCTCTTGTGGAGGCCGCAATAACGGACCGCACCAAGGCAATCATCCCGGTCTCGCTTTATGGCCAGTGCGCCAGTTTCGACGAAATAAACGAGATAGCGGCGCGCCATGACCTGTCCGTGATCGAGGATGCTGCTCAGAGTTTTGGCGCAAGCTACAAGGGCCGGAAGTCCTGCAATTTGTCGACAATTGGTTGTACGAGCTTTTTTCCGTCCAAGCCGCTGGGATGTTATGGGGATGGCGGCGCCATTTTTACCTCTGATGAGGAACTGGCGCAGTCCATTCGCCAGATCGCCCGCCACGGTCAGGAAAAGCGATACTATCATGTCCGGGTGGGGGTGAATAGCCGTCTGGATACCCTGCAGGCTGCGATATTGCTTCCGAAGCTTTCTATTCTGGATGAAGAAATCGTTGCTCGCCAGCGGCTTGCCGAAGCTTATACTGCTGCATTCGCGCCGAGCGGAATAACGACCCCCAACATTTTGGCCGATAACCTCAGCGCGTGGGCGCAATATACGCTCCGCTTCGAAAATCGGGATGAAATACAAAGCAAACTCCATGAGGCGGGTATTCCGACAACGGTTCACTATCCATTGCCGCTGAACAAACAGCCGGCGGTTTTAGATGAATCTGCAGTGCTGCCCCATGGTGACCTCGCTGCGCAACAGGTCATCAGCATTCCGATGCATCCTTATATGTCAGAACAAGACCGGGAATATATCACTGACGCAATTGCGAGTCTCGGCTCGCCGTTGTGAAACGAACGAGCATGGCCAACCTTATTCAATCCGTGGGAAATAAGCTTCGGGATCCGCGGGGCTTTATCGGACCGGTCATGATCCTGGCCGGCGGCACTGCCGGCGCCCACTTAATAACCGCCGGGGCGTTAATCGTCATCGCACGGCTCTATTCGCCGGCCGCGCTGGGTGCGCTCGGTATGTTTTCCAGCATAGTTTATACGTTTTCCGTAGCCATTTGCCTGCGTTTCGAAGTGGCTATCCTGTTACCTGACGACGAAGAGGAGGCGCGAGACGTTTTCCGGCTTGCCATGCTAAGTGCGGTCGGCCTGTCCGTAGTGCTGGCGATCCCCATCCTGATCACGGGTCGCCAATTTTATGTGGACGTGGGCTTGGGGCCAATTGCCGATTATGTTCAGTATGTTCCGCTGGCCTGGTGCACGGTGGGAGCATATGCTGCATTGCAGAACTGGTACGTGAGGAAAAAACAATATCGCTATCTGGCCAGCACCAGAATCGCGCAATCCGCTTCGGCCGCTACCGTCCAGATCGGTTCGGGCTTGGTGCAACCGGTGCCGCTGGGTCTCATCGCCGGTTTTATTATGAATAGCGGCGCAGCAGCGGTTCTGCTGGGACTTCGCTACTGGCGAGAGATTAAACGCAGTGCTGTTGTCCCGGTCAGAATGAGCTTCGCCCGGCTTCGATCGGCTTTCAAGCAATATTCCGTATATCCGAAATATTCGATTTGGGAGGCGTTGGCCAACAGTGGCGCTATCCAACTCCCGGTCTTGCTTATCGGGGCGATGACGGCAGCAGAGGAGGTCGGATATCTGTTGCTCGCCTTGAGCGTCATCCAAGCACCGATCGCTTTGTTCGGGAACGCAGTGGCGCAGGTCTTTATTGCGCAGGCGCCCGCCAAGTACCGAGCTGGAGAATTGCGGGAATTCACGATCATGACGTTGGCCGGCCTGTTGAAGGCAGGGGCAGTACCGCTAGTCATGATAGGCATATTCGCGCCGTTGCTCTTTCCCTATATTTTCGGCGACGAATGGTCTCGTTCCGGGGTTCTGGTGGCATGGATGACACCTTGGTTCATTTTGCAGTTTTTGGCCATGCCGGTTTCGCTCGCCTTGCATGTCACCGGCCACCAGGGTCGGGTAGCTGCGCTGCAAGTCTTCGGCCTTTTTTTCCGATTGGGTTCTGTGTGGATAGTGCTTGAGGTTGCTCCTGAGTTTGGGCTAGAGGCTTATGCACTATCTGGTGCCATATTTTATGCCATTTATCTCGTTACGATTTGGCTGTCTCTGCCACCTCGAAAAGACTATCAATCTACCTAGGCTCGCTTGCCAAACCACCCTAGAAATTATTTTGAGATGTTTGTAAAGATGGGACAAAGAATAGAATCAGATGGTTCAATCCAAAATAAAAACGAAAAACTAGCTCGTCTAGTACTGTTTATCTGTACCATCTGTTATTTTTATTCGCTAGTACTATTGCTACGAAACTATGCTGCGGTTGAATGGCCTTTTTATGGGTATTCCTACGGAGGAATCCCTTTTAATGAGGTAATAATAGCTATAGTTTGCATAGCAGTGATCAGCTTATTTGTTCCTCTCCAGATAAATTCCCCATCTTCCTTGTTTCTGATAGTTGTATATATATTTCTAGTCCTACCTGCCATAACCGCCTTTTTAGGGCTGTATCGCGTCGACACTGGTCTGTACTACGAGCCACTTATTGTTACTTCTCTATCATTTTCAGCAGCCTGCTATCTAGTGCCGCATAAAAAATGGAAGGCTGGCAATGCGTTTGTACTCCACCATCTGGTAATTCCGGTTCTGGTAACCTTGCACAGCGTAACGTTGCTGTATCTATTTTACCGCTTTGGATCAATCATGTCGTTCGCCAACCTCGATAATCTTTATGAACAGCGGGCTCTTGGTGCGGCGGAAAATTTTATTGACGGATATGCCCAAACCTACTCGCAATATGTTTTCTCTTTGGGCTTGCTTTCTCTTGGCCTAGTAAGAAAAAACACTATAATTATTCTGTATGGTTTATTTGGAACACTAGTAAATTTTTCTATTACGGCTGAAAAGGCTGGAGCTATATATCCTATTTTTATTGTTGGTTTGTATTTTGCAATGAAATCAGGTCGAAAAATATTAACCGCAACGTCATTTATAGTTACAACTTTTACAATTGTGCTACTTTTTTCTGCGATTTTATATCGACAATCTGCGGTGGCTGATTTTATTGCGTGGTACCTTGGTGTGCGTTCAATCTTAGGGCCTGGGGCGTTTCTCTCTTATTACTATGATTTCTTTAATCCAGATCATTTGACATATTTTTCTCATATTCGGGGCATTAGTGTCTTCGTGCAGCCACCTCCTGCATATTTCAATGATTTCAGATGGCCATCGATTGGATTGATTTTGGGAGAAGATTATTTTGGGTTACGAACGCTGAATGCAAACGCAAGTTTTGTCGCGTCAGATGGTATTGCCAGTCTTGGAACTGTCGGCATACCGATTGCTTTTGCAGTTTTTTCGTTGTTTATTACCTTTGTAGATAAAGTTACGCGCGGTCTTAACGCTGCTGCTTCATGTTGCCTTTTTTTTCCGATTGCGCTTACACTAACGAATGGTTCGATTTTTACAGTCCTGACGTCTTTTGGTGGCATTTTCTGGCTAATCATTGTGCGCTACTATGTATCCGGACGCGCTAGAACGCAGAAATTTCCAAGGCGGAGGGCTCCAAGGCTCATCAAGCCGGACAAATTGAATTAGCAGTTTTCTACCTGCCATCAAAAGAACCAGCAGGGAAAAAGTCGATTACTTTTGGTGCCAAAGCGACCCTCTAGATTTTGGCGCGGATGAGAAGAGGGCGGTTGATCGGTGTGGTCAAGCGTCTACCGTGTGCTACCCACGTCTCTCGCGAAGCTTGATCAGTGAAGCTAAAAGCAATATAATATTATTCGAAATATTATGTTGACCGGATATCAAGATTTTGAGGAAGGTTTGCTATGGGATACGGACATTATTATGCATAAAACATATCAGCATGGCGATTCGAAAATCACCGTATATCTAATTGTTATATAATCATGCTAGTAAAAAATATTCTATTTAAAATTCAACAAAAAATGCGCGGATATTATTCTCTAGGTAGCCTAGTTGATAAATCTTCTAAAATAGAAGCAGGATCTGTGCTTGTCTCCACGACTTTCGCGCGACATTCTTTTTGCGGTTATGATTGCGAGTTTATAAATACAGTGGTTGGCAGCTTCTGTTCGATCGCAAGTGGTGTACGAGTGGGGGGGGCACATCATCCAATCGAATACGTTTCTACTAGCCCCGTCTTTTTGTCTCATAAAGATAGTGTAACGGCAAAATTTGCAAGGCATGAATATCTTCCAAAAATTCAGACCACTATTGGTAATGATGTTTGGATAGGTGCTGGTGCGTTTATAAAGGCCGGCGTGGCTGTCTCCGATGGCGCCGTGATCGGGATGGGCGCGGTGGTGACCAAGGATGTACCGCCCTATGGCATCGTTGCAGGAAATCCTGCAAAGCTGATCCGCAAGCGGTTTCCTGAACAGATCATCGACGGACTTTTGAGGCTTCAATGGTGGAATTTTGACGAAAAGAAGCTCGAGCGAATCGGCCCCTTCATAAATAATCCCGAGCGTCTACTTCGCGAAGAGGGAATATTATGAAAATCTGTCATATGTGCTTATCTTGCTTTTACATTGACGGATATTCCTATCAAGAGAATGAACTTGTCCGCCAAAATGTTCTCGACGGACACGAAGTGTTTGTGATTGCGTCGACCGAGACATATGCGGAAGATCGAACATTGAGTTACATCAGGCCAGGAGATTACGAGGGAGGAGAGGGTGCGCCCGTTTGCCGAGTAGATTACAAGCATATTTTAACGGATTCCATTTCCCGAAAATTGAGAAGGCATCCAAATATCTATGAAAAGCTGGCGGCTTTTAATCCGGACGTACTAATGTTTCATGGTGCCTGTGGCGCGGAAATTGCGACAGCTGCAAGATATGTTCGGGATAACCCGCATGTAAAACTTTATGTGGATTCACACGAGGATAGCTATAATAGCGCCAATAGTTTTACATCCAAATGGTTCCTGCATTATCTGTATTATCGACCCATACTTCTCCGCTCAATGCGATATATCTCGAAAGTACTCCCAGTCAGTGTCAGTTGCCTGGAATTCATGCGCGACTTTTACGGTGTTCCAGAAGAAAAGCTGGAATTCTATCCGCTCGGTGGCCATGTTCCCGATAATATCGAATACGCCAAGCAGCGGGAAGAAACGCGGCGCGCGCTCAACGTGCCTGCGGATGGAATATTGATTGTGCAGTCGGGAAAGTTCGACAAACCCAAAAAACTTATCGAATCCTTGCGCGCTTTTGCCCAGATTCCGGATGAGAGGCTCCAATTCGTTCTCGTCGGCCATCTTTACGAGGAGGTGGAGGGGGAGGCACTCGAGCTTATGCAGGCTGATTCGCGTGTTCGTTTTCTCGGCTGGAAAACGTCCGATGAATTGCAAGCTGTGTTGTGCGGGGCCGACGTATATTGTCAGCCAGGGACGCAGTCAGCGACAATGCAAATGG
>Ga0100379_10004987_pt1 | contig 11544 bp, 7 predicted proteins | sample CryGeymeta201503_FD_80418 | JGI IMG/M metagenome (GOLD analysis project Ga0100379, IMG submission 80418) | Groundwater microbial communities from Crystal Geyser aquifers in Utah, USA - Crystal Geyser metaG 2015-03 | ecosystem: Environmental > Aquatic > Deep subsurface > Groundwater | place: USA...
TATAAAATTTTTTCTATTGAAGTACTAGACATAATAATATCATCTATCCTTACAGACTTTATAGCATTTCCTCCTACATTCATAACTGTAACTTTCCCATCATCATCAAAATTTAATCCTTTAAATATTTTTTTTAAACTGCCAAGATGAGTAGTCTTATAGTTTTCGAAAATTTCAGTTTTTACACTTGCACTATCGTTTAATATATCTACATCACCTATAATAGATGATTGATTATCGACACTTGATGAAGAACTGTTACCTTTATAAACAAGATTTTCATCTAAAATTAAATTAGAGTATTTGCTTAATTTATCCTTAGCAGTGTTTCCTTTTTTCATTATTTTGCTTTCATTTTCTGAGTTTTTTTGTTGATTTTTATTACTTGCGTTATTTTTAGTAGTCTTATAAGTAATCTTATTGTTATAATTATTCTTATTACTATCAGAACAAAATTTATTTGAATTATTAAGAAATTCAATTTCTTCCTCTATTCTTAAATATTTAATTTCTTTACTAACTATATTTAGAGATTTTGTCCTTTGCTTTTTTTTTCTTTCTTTCCTTTTTAATTGTTTATTACTATTCAAATTGTAAAGTTCCATACTATTTTTTGATTCTTTATTTTTTTTAAGTTGATTCTTTATAGATGAGTGTAAATTTTTCTTTGGCCCAAGATGGAATTTTGATTTAACTGTATTTTCTCTATTTTTTTCGAATACTCCATGAACTTCATGATTTTTAACATTAAATGAGTATTTAATCCCACCTTCGTTAACTTCTAAATACAGTGTTTCTGAGCCAAGTTTCCTTGCAAGAACATAAGCATTATACAGATGGACAAGTTTTTCGTAGTCAGTTGATATCTTTTTGTTTTTTGTGTACTCCTCGAAAGTGTATATTTTACTGTTTATTGATGATTTAAACAAGTTTAAGTTAATAGTTTCGATTATTTCAAAGGTATATTGTCCTTTTAATACTTGTCCTGCATACATCAAATTCGAAGGAGATAATTCTTCTATATCTATTTCTGGTCCTATCAGATTGATAAACTTGGAATTTATTATCATATCAACGTTTTTATTTTTGTAATAAATATGATAATATAGATTGAAAATAATTGAGTTAAAATAATCTTGACAGTTATTTATCTTTTGTGAGGCTTCTTCAGGATTAAGATTTGTATCTATTTTTATTTGGTTCCCTTCTAATTCGTTTTTTGTAAGAAAAACGTTAATACATTTTTGAATTGCATTATTATAGTTAAAAGTAGAATTTTTCTTTAGTTTATTGCAATAATCACACATGTTACATACAACACACTTTGAATTTTGCAGACATTCTGAACAGAAGGCTGTTGTTTTTTCACAAACAATACAAAATTCGTTAAAAGAAGATGTCAGCAAAAAATCTTGTATTAGGAAATTCATAAAATTACATATTCCACTGATATACTTTGAACAATAGTTAATATTATCATAATTAACTGCACTAATTATAGATCCCATAGATATTTCATTAGCTTCTTTACCTTCTTTATATTCCTTAGCGTCTTTATAAATATTAGTTTCCTTACCATCTAAGTCACTCATCTTATTCGATTCTCTAATTACTTCATCTGATAACTCTAATATAGAACACAAAGGGTTATTTATCTCGTGAGCAATTTTGGCAAGGTAGTTAGCTTTGCAGCTATTTACTGTTGTTTTTCGTTCTTTTAATATTATATGAGATATGTCTGATAATATGAACTCTGAATATATAGTATCATCAATAGTAATATTTCTAATATGAACTTCAAATTCCTGGACATCATAATCTGTGAAGTCAGAGATAGCATTGGCATTATCAATATTAATATTCCCTAGTTTAGTAAACGATTTAAGTTCGTTTGGGTTGCTTTCAATTAGTTTTTCAAGTTCATCTACAGAGAATTTATCTTGGCTGCTATTTTTTGTGAATTTATTAAAGTAATTAAAATAATGTTTTGGTAGATCTTGGTTAACTGTTTTAAATTTGGAAAAAAGATTTATGAATTCTTCTTCGTATTTCTTTTCCAAAATTAAATGAAATTTAATGTCTTCCTTTGACAAGTTAGTTAATGGATTATTGTTTAACAAGGAAGATGAAATGTTTTTATCTCCTTCAAAACTAGATTGCCCGATTTTCTCAAAAATACCCTCGGCGCACTTATTTATATATTTTAGTCCAACTCGTGGACGATATATAAAAATTCCTTGCTGAATATTATTGATAATACTAAATAATTGATCCTTTTCTAGTTTACTTTTATGAATGCTTAAAAACCTAAGTCTATCTACATTTTCTTTAAAATAAGCAAGAACTATCATAAACACCAAAAACCCTGAGTCATTTATTAAATAGCTTTTTAAAGCAGGATTTACATGAAGATGAAGCTTTGCTAATAAGTAAGTTTGGGCTATTATTAAAATTAAAGTCGAAACTGATTTAAATCTCCACGAAGAGCTTGTATTATAGTATATAATAAATGTTCTAAATATAATTGATATTCCTTGAATAAATATAAGCAAATCATAAGTTGAAAGAAAATAAGAACGTAAAATTCCAGCCAATATATGAAAACTAAATCCAACAAATATATAATTAATGAAAAATATAGCCCTATTACAATAAACAGAGTCCTTTGTGCTAACAACACATAATTTTGTTTTTACAAAAATTAGAACGAAAAGGTCAACAACCGCCATTGTAGTAGTAGAAATAATAAATCTTGTCTTCGGGTTATTACATTTTCTTTTTAAACAAAACACTTCAGCTGAGTAAAAGAAATAAGTTATAAAAGCATCGTAGAAGTCATATATAGCAATTATTAAACATATAAATAAAGCAAAAGCAGAGAAGTATATATTTATTGAGGTTATGTTGTTGCTTTTACTGACAACTGATGAATTGCAATAATTTGCATACTCCTTCTCGTAACTATCTTTTGTAAACTTCAAGGAGAGTCTAGAGCTATAATCAACTAATAATTCTTCACGTCGATTTGTAAACATTTAATTTTTATATATTAAATATTATTATTTAAACTGCAATTATATTTATTTAAAAAATATATTTATTTTATCTAATATGATTTTATGTAAATTTTAATGTAATGCTTTATAAGAGACTTATAATTTATATTTAATTATTATTCTAATTGAAAATTTTAACTTAATTTAATTTAATAATTTATGAATAATATAATAATTAAATGAAAAAAGTTACAATTCAAGGTAACAAAAAAAGTGGACTACCAAAATCATACGCTCCAGAAAGGATAGAAATCGGAGATGCATTCGAATTTGATTGTTTAGACAAAGGAATGCGAGAGGGATTTGAATTTAAGATAAGAGAAATAGAAGAGGACATTGAATCGATTTTGAAAAGTTGTAAGCAAAAGATGGATAGGTCAAAAGATGATTATAATAATGTTATTAAGTCGAAAAAAGCTCAACATTTAGATGAGTTAACTAAGTTAAAATTTAAAAAAATCGAAGCAGAGAAACAAAATACAAGAGAGGACTTTTTATCAAAACTTAAAGTTGATTTAGTTAATATTAAAGCTCAAGTTTCAGATAAAGATAGAGAACTTCAAGGTACTAAATATATAATTATTGTTATTTCAATTAAATATCGTTTATAAACAAAACTAATAGGCAATCAAAAAAACCTTTACACCTGTCAAAATAAAGTAAAATTATTAACAGATGAAAATAAATTTTTGAATGATGAAATAAAAAGTAATTAATTGTTACGATATCAACTTAAACAACTTAACAACTTAACATTATATTAAGGTGCTAAGAAATACAGATTATATCTTAACAATCGTTTACAAGAACTAGAAAATAACGAAAAGAACAAAACAATAAATAAAACTATGGACGATAGTAGTATAGGAGAGATTTTAAGAAATAAAACAGTTGAATCACCTATTAAAGAAAAAATTAAACAGTCGAATGAAAAGTTAGAACAATACTTTTTTATTAATGAACAAGCCTTACTTCAAAAAGTTGATTTTACGAAGAAGCAAGTTGATACTAAGTTAGGTGAACTTAAGATATTACAGAGTTTTGAAAATCCTATAATGAAGATATTAAATAAATGTGTCGAGGATTATGAAAAGGATTTGTTAAACTCGAAGTTGACTAATCAGCAAGTATTTTTTAATAGCGAAGGTCATGATACGATTAAAAACAATGTAAGTTATACATTTTAATTACTTTTAGAAATTAAAACAACAAATTAGCAACAAAACAAAAAGTTATTCTATAGAAAACGACTTAAGTAAAAATGATAAAAAGGAAATAATAAAAAGTTTCTTAGAAAATGAAGAAATAAAAACATTTATATTTGAATTGTTATATGAATAGAAAATGTAAAACATGTCATAGAAATATTTATATATTATATATTCATACTTATTTAATACTAATAATCATAATTCATATTTAATAAAATTATAAACAATATTATAAACTAAATTACTTTTTATTGTAATATATCCTTATTAATGCTTAATATCTCCTTCTTTTTAACTATATAAAACTATATAAAAGTACAAGTACTAGATAATTAATAAACAAAATAAACATAATAATCAAAATAAACAAATCAAATCCATTTTTTTACTAAGTATATTTAAATTTTAAATTTAATTAATTAAAATTGTTAATTATTATATCTAAATCAAAATTATTTATAATAAAACATGTTTACATGTAAAAGCAAGTAAAGTTAAATCTAAGAAGGTAATTTATTAATATATTTTATTTTCTATTGATGATCCAAATTTTGTCACATTTATTAAGTGATGACAGCTATTCCTCGTTGCTGATGATTTAATATAATTTATTAAACTTAATTTACTTATGTAACTTATTTTTAGATGGTTACTTAAAAACTTTGAAGACCTAAAAGACGTTAAAAATAAAGATTCTGTGTCTTTTGTTGGAATTTAAGTTGAGAATGAGGAAGATGTGTTGGAAGTTGTAAAGGTAATTTAATTATATTATATTAATTATTAACTTTAATGATGATAAACCGTTGCTTATCATAATTTTTTGTAAAAACATTGATGACATACTTCCCACTTACTGATCTTATTATATTTTAACTAATATTATAAATTTGCTTTATTTATATTAATAATTTTTAGTCTAAGCAAGAATGAGAAAGATCAACTAGCAACACAAGTAAAATGAAATCATCAACTACCCAAACAACAAGAGAATCAAAACAAAGATGGAAACATTATTCATATTAAATTATTTATATTAATTATTTATATTAAACTTATTTCAATTTATTTATTAATTTTCTTTATTAAATTTTCTTTATTTATCTTATTAATTTATCTTAATATCATATTATATAATTTTTAATATGGGAGCATGTCAATGTAAAACCCAATCTGCTAGTTTAAGAAGATTGCCACCGTCTGGTTTACAAGCAAGAGTAGATTTAAATCAAGAAGATATAAAGTAATATTATAATTTTACTTAGAGAAGAAAGTGAGGCTATAAAAGCAAATATTGCTATAAATGCAAATAATAATGCAAATATTAATGCAAATAATAATGCAAATAATGCTATTGTTAATAATAATCCTCATAATATTTTAAGTGAAGATAATGAAAATAAGTCAAGTAATAATTATATTAAGGTAGAAGAAAATAGTGAGCAAAATACTATTAGGCAATTTAATAGTGTAAAGGTAGAAGATAATAAGGATAAGGGTAAAGATTCTAATAATCAAGTTAAACAGCAAACTGTTAAAGTTGAAGAAAGTAAAGATGGAAGACATGTTGAAGTTATTGTTAATAATAATGGTAATCCTAAAGTTAATCCAAACGTTAATAAGCCTGTTGCGTTGAATAAACCTAATGAAGAAAAGAAATTAGAATTAGTGAATAAAGTAAAAAAAGATATACCTGTGACGGTTAATGCAAATGTTAATGCAAATGTTAATTCAAAAGTAAAAGGAAATGTTAATGGAAGTGCCAATCAAAATAATAATGCTAGTCTTAATGTTAATCCAGACGTTAATCCAAATGTAAAAGGAACTGCAAATATAAATAACCCTACTGTTATTGAAACAAGTCCAAAAATTGATAATATAAGAATAAAAGATCCAAGCGTAAATACTATGGGAAATATAAAAATAAAAGAGGCTACTCGTAATATCATAATTACAGATAATAGTAAAACTAATATTCATGCTAATAATCAAGTTTTAAGTACAAATAATAATGTAACTAATAAAAATAGTACTAATAACACAAATAATACTAAACCTGTTCAGGTGAATAATCAGGTTAATAGTAATGTCAATAATAATGTTAATAGTAATGTTAATGTTCAAAATAATAATCAAGTAAAAGCTAATTCTCATGTAAATACACAAGCTAATAATACTCAAGTTAATTCACAAGCTAATCCTCAAGCTAATACCCTTGTTAACAAACAACCTAATAATCAAGTTAACAAAGAAGTAAATAATAATCCAATAGATAATAATATAGCTAATAAAACAGTAAACAATCAAAATATCAATGTTCCACCTAATAATAAGCAAATTAATGTTACAAATCAAGTAAGCGATAATAATAGTCATCTTACTAATCAAACAATTAATCAAGTTAATACTAACAATATTAATGCTAATGCTAATGTTAAGGTTAATACTAGTAACAATGCTAATACCAACATCAACAATAATAATACTAATGCTAATCTTAATGCTAATACTAATGTAATTACTAATGCAAATACTAATGCAAATATCAATGTTAAACCTATGAAAAAAATGAGTTCTAAAAAGAATTTAGAAATAAAAATTGAATCTTTAATACCTAATAACACTCACACAAACACCAACAATAACACTAACATTAATATTAACAATAGTAATAATATCACTAACACAAACACAAACACTAATAATGTCTTAGATAGTAAAAGACTATTAGCAAACACAAATGCAAACATATCTGCTAAAAATAAAGAAGAAAATAAAGATACTACAATAGCAACCGCTGAACAACAAAGTAAACCTGTGATAGCTAATAAGAGTAACTTATTGAATTCTAAGTTTACGGATAAATTAAATAAACTAAAAAAAGAAAATAAGATACAACAACGTGCTGAAGCCCCTGGCCCAGGAGCCGGTTTAACAATTAATGTTGATGATAATGCCAATAATGATGAAAATCCTGATCATTTTATTGCAAATGTTAAATCAGGAGGAGGAAATCCAAATGCTATTAATAATGGTGTAAGTGATTCTGTAAATTTAAAATCAAAAGAACTTCTTGAGCTTAAAGCTAAGAATGATAAGGAAGAAGATGATCACGCTAGCAGTAAATTATTCAATAAAATAACTAACATAACTAACTTTACTTAATAAAACTAACTTTACTTAACATAAATAACATAACTATATAGAATTAAAATCAAGACTAATGGCAGGTAAAAACAAATCCGTACCTAAAAAAGAAAACCTAACATCAATAATAAAAAAAGATTCTAAACTTATAAAAATGACAAAGATACTCGAAAAGAACCTACAAGGTAATAACAATTATAACAATTCATAACTACTCATAACAATTATCTAAAAATCTAAATTTAGGTAGAGCAAGCGTCGGTGAAATTAAAAATCTTGGCGGTAGTAAAAAGGATCTTTACCTACAAATTATAACTGATAAACCAATTGATATGCTAAGTCCTAGAAAGAAAAAAGCAAAGGGAAAGTTCGGCGATATAAACGACATATAATAGTATTAAAAATTAATGTTTTCGTTAATTTTTTAATTTTTAAATTAGAAATTTAGAAATTCTTTAATTTATTCTAATTAATTCTTTTTATTCAATCAAGTTATAGTTAATATTTATTAATATATATTTAATTACAATCAGTAAATATAACCAATATTTAACTACTTTATAAAATTAAAGTAATTTAAAACATGGACAAACCCAATTCAAGTTATTATAAAAGAGAAAGTGATAAAGAAGGAATTATTAACTTACTACAAAAAGAAAATTTAGCATTAAAAAATGCATTAAAAGAGAAAAAAATTGATAATCCAACTTTTAATTCTTTATTAACTATTTTAGATTTACAGAGAGAGCAAATTAATTTTTTAGAAGAAGGTATTATTATTAAATGATAAAAAGGAAAGAATTAAGTATGGAGCAAAAAACAAATAATGAACTTAAAGAAGCTTTAAAATTAAATGAATTGAGGCCAAAGCAAAGGCCAAATGAAGATGCTGAAAAAGAATATTATAAAAAATTAAATGAAAAATATTCAAATAGTAATTCAAATTATATTGGCAATATAGATTACAATATGAATAACATAAGCAATATGAATAACATAAGCAATATGAATAATATCAACAATATGAATAATATGGGAATAAGTAGAGATTATAACAATAATTATAACAATAATTATAACAATAACTATCAAAATAACAATGCAAATGCATTAGAGGTAATATTACATACATCTCATATTAAACAATAATTAATTAACATTTATATTAACCCCTTAGATTTCATATGAATCATCAAAGAAATCCTTATTAAAACCCCTAAAAACTCAAAGTAATAATGAAGTCGGACAGAGTTTTAGTATAAATAGCAGCACAAATAATAGTATTCATAACACACCTGTTATAAATAAAAATAATAAGTTTAATAAAAATTATTAGAACCTAACTATACTATAATAAACCTTATAAAATTAATATAATAAAGTAATAAATAATTATTAAATAAATAATATTGAATAATTATTTTATATGTAATCATTTATAAACTTTGAAAGCTAAATTAGTTTTATTATTTATCTGGTGTCTTTAGCTTTAATACTCCCTTTAAAGGGGTAGGAATAGATGAAGGACTTGAGTTTAAGTTTGGACGTTTTTGTTTTCCACCTGAAGAAGACAAGCTAATTGGTCTATTCTGGTCGTATTCTAATAATATTATAAGATTATAAGGTTAAAAGTTTATATAGTTATAATACCATTAAAGTTATTTAATCCAAATCTAAAGTTAACCTTAGTTTTTTGTTGGTTATTTTTAACTGGGGTTTCGTTTGAAGAGTTTTTATGCTTTTTATTTGAATTATTTATATTATTATTGTTGTTATTGTTGAAATTTCTTTTCTTTCCTAATAAATTTACTTTTGTCTTTTCGTTTATACGAATATTCTTTTGTGAGGTTAAGTAGGCTTGTTTTAAGTTTTCATTAAGCTTTGCATCATTTCCTTCGTCATCTTGTTCATCTTCCTCTTCATAAATTGGTTTATTCATAACAAAGTCAAAGTCATCATCATCTAAGTATTCTAATTCTTCATCATCGAAGTCATATTCATCTTCAGGGAAGCTTGTTTCTCCTCTTGCTTTTGCTGCTTTCATTTTCATATATTTTTTTAGAATATCATTTCCTATTTTGGCTAGCTCTTCTTCTGAGTATTCTTCTTCCTCGCCTTCTTCTCCATCTTCTACGTCTTCTCCGTCTTCTCCGTCTTCGAATTCATCAAATTCTTGCTCATCATTATCAGATAAGTCATCTTTTTTTTCTATTACTTTTTGTAGTTTAGATTTCTTTTTTGTTTTTTCTTCAGCTAAGTTATCTTCGTCTATTATAACTGTTTTAAGTTTTTTGTTTAAGTTGTTTGTTGGTGGAGTTTGTTGAGTTGGTGTTGTTTGTGTTGCTTGTTTTGGTTTTATTTTTGGTGATTCAGAATTTGATTTTAAATCTAATGAAGGCATTGTGTTTTTATTTATATTATTTTGGTTATCGCTTTTTTTATCGCTTGTACTTAGTTTAGGGCTTTTAACCTTTTCAGTGCTATGAATAGGACTACGACTTGGTGAATTTGCTTTATCGTTATTTTGTTTTGAAGGTTTTAATTCAGTTGCTTTTATTGCATTCTCTCCTTTGGTTTCGTTTGTTTTAGGTTTTTTTATAATATATTCTTCATCTGAACTTGACTCAATCAAAACATTATCTTCTTCTTCAGTATCTTTACTCTCATTTTCGTTTTCATTACCATTTTCTTTATTATTTTCATTAATCTTATGTTTAAGTATTATCTTATCAGTCCTTTTTTGATGTTTCAAAGCAGAGTTTATTATTTTTCTTTTCAATTTTCCACATGTTATATTCTTAGAAGTATAACTTTTCCTAAGCATATAATCGTTAACAGGACAAACTACATTTTCCTTTTGCTTTTCATTATAATCCTCATCTTCAACATCGTCAAAGTCTAAATTATACTTTAACATCTTATACAATTTGAAAATTATCTTTCTTTTCACCTCAGGCATTTCTTGTTTGGAAGTAGCTTGTTCAAATAAAAACTTTTTGACAGTTTCTTTATCCGAATCACTACTTAAATTCCTTACATTATTTACAATAGTTTCTAAAACACTTTGTTTGAATTGTTGTATTTCCTTTTTATGTAATATGAAGCTAAATGTCTAAAATAATATAACAGTTAAGAAACTAATGAGTATAATGTATTTAATTAATTACATTTAAAGTTTTTTTAACAAGATTCTCTAGAAACTGCTGAGCTTCGTTAGTTTTTAATAAGTTGTAATTTGTAAACATTAAATTAACATAATTTGTAAGGCAACTCATGATGTTATAGTTGAAGCTGTAATTGTAATTACGAGAGCAAATTATATCCTTAAGGCATGTGAAGAATTTTAAGGAGTCCTAAAGAGAATTGTTAATTAAAGTAAATAATAAGTATTTATTATATTATCATATCATTAGATGATAAAATTTAATTAGTAATATATAACTTATATTTACATTTAGATTTTCTGGCTCTTTGCTCTTTTCGAAAAACTTTAGAAGCACTGTTTGTGATAACATTATGTATTTATCAAGTCTTAAGAAATCGATTGACTTCCATTTTTTGCTGAATTCTACAAGAAATACTTTTATCCAAAGCACTTTTGTTTTAAAACTACAATCTTGATCTAATATAATCGTAGATATATTATCCGCAAACTGTTTCTGAACAAAACCCTTATCCGAATTCCAAAATACTAATTAAACGTTAAAATTATTAACATACAGAAGAATAAAGATCTCCAGGCCTTTGCAAATATGTCAAATATTTCATCTTTACTCATCTTACTTTCTAAGTCATTTTCAATAAAGGATTTAAGTTCGTTTATTTTATTGCTGAAATTTTTATTGTCTAAACATTAATAGATTTAATTATTAGGTAATTAGCTTACCATTTGATACTAAATTATCTAAAATCAATTCAAATTTTCTGTTAATATTTTCTACGTCCATGTTGATTTTTAGAATAAAATAAATATTATATATAAATATATTAGTATTTGTAATTATTTGTATATTAAGGTTATGTTTAATTGATTATATATTATGTTAAGTTAATTAGATAATATTTGGGGATTGGGGATTGGGGATTGGGGATTGGGCCAATCCCCAATCCCCAATCCCCAATCCCCAAATATA
>Ga0100379_10004997_pt1 | contig 11533 bp, 19 predicted proteins | sample CryGeymeta201503_FD_80418 | JGI IMG/M metagenome (GOLD analysis project Ga0100379, IMG submission 80418) | Groundwater microbial communities from Crystal Geyser aquifers in Utah, USA - Crystal Geyser metaG 2015-03 | ecosystem: Environmental > Aquatic > Deep subsurface > Groundwater | place...
TGTTTTATTATTTGGGGATTGGGGATTGGGGATTGGGGATTGGGCCCAATCCCCAATCCCCAATCCCCAATCCCCATTTATATTTAATAATTATAAAAATAAATTCAAACTTAACCAAATTTATTTATACATTGTCTAATTCTAACCAATAATTTATATAAATAATTAAAATGTTTATATTTATTTTAATAAAATTATTGTTTTATTATCTTAAAGGAAAAATGAAACTCAAATAAAACTAAAAGTATTAATTTACTATATTATTAATTTATAATGATTAAAGAGGATATAAGCAATAAAGACAAAAAACATATTGAAAACAACAAAAAGATTTTAGTAAAAGAAGAAAATAGTATATTTGATATGGTAAGAGCAATAAATAAAGACTCAATAAACATAAAAAGTAATTTGAATACACCTCCAATAAGTAAAAACTCTATTTCCAAAAACCCTGAAGACGATCAAAGCGTATTTAACCTCGCAAAACGAAGTGATGAAATGAAACCTTCTTTATTTAATAATAACATCCGCTCAACAATTTTCAAAAAAATGGAAAATCATTATGTCAACACAAATACCAATATCATTACATGTAATATAATTAACAATTATATAGCATGTAATGATACTGGGCAAACACCTTCAGCAAAAGTTTTAACCAAACAGGAGATTGAGTTTTTAAACCAAAATCGAACAATTGATACAAAAATATCAGAGAAAACTAACCTTAATAATAGTAGCTTTTTACCAAAAAAGAGTAATAAGTTTATAGTAGAACAAAAGAATAATAGGAATATTAATTTTTTTATTAATATTGAATACGAGGAGGAAAAGAAAAAAAAGGAAAAAGAATTAATGGTGCTAGTAAGTATTCATTTAGTGATAAACTTTACTGTGGTGACTGCTTTATACTTTGAAGTAATAACTTAATTAATATGTATTTACTTCTTAGTATTTTGACTTCTTACATAGCAACTATCAACCAGTATTATCAAATTATATTACTAGATGGATATGTTTAACATTTTCAGTAGTTTGTGCTGTAATACTATACTTCACTTACTCAAAGAAAAAGGATTTTTTAAATCTAAAATTCAAAATGAAAATTCGTCAAAAGGAAAAACATTCAATAAAGAAAGGAATGTTAGCACTAGAGATAATATTACATTTCTTACAACCTAATCCTTTTTCCTACTATAAGTGGGATCCAATCGAAAGTTTAGGAGTCCCTATTACATATAATAATGATATGATTCTGTTTTTTTTATGTACCTTTAGACTATATGTTTTCATCAGAGTTGTGAAAATGATAAATCGCTATGGAAATGATAGATCACTAAGAATATTGTAATTTTACTTATATAAAATTATAATATCATAATTTCATAATATAATATAGTAAATTCTTCAAAAATTATTCTCCTAAAGTTTTTCTATACAAAGCCAATTTAAAAGACATGGGATTATTAGTAACTGGATTAATCTTTATTCTTGCATTATATTATCTCTCTTTAATTTTCAAGCTAGTCGAAGATTGGAATTCGGATGAATCTTCAAGTTTTTCTATAATATGGAATTGTTTATGGTATCTAATTGTAACATGCACTACGAGTATTATAATTAAATTTAACAATCTCTATAGTGGGCTATGGTGATTTTACTCCGACTTCTGTTTATGGAAGACTAGTTGGAATGGTATGTTGCTTTTGTGGTATTTATTTATTGTCGCTGATGATTGTGTCTTTAGTAAACTTTTTGAATTTGACTGAAGATGAAACTACTGTAAATATATTTTTTACATAATATTTATTTAGGCTTATAATGAAATTGTAAACGTTTATAAAAATAAAGAAAATACCAATAAGTCTTTTCTTAATGACTATACGAAGTATATTAAACAAGACCAAAGCTTTTTTGATAAGCTTATAATGAGAAATAAACTATTTTTAGATGAAGACTTATTTTACTCTAAACAAGCGTATATATTTATTATTATATTTAGATTTGATCATGTTAATATTCCTGATTTTTGCAAAGCTACACAATATTCATATAATAGGCATTTTGCTCCTAAAATAGAATCATTAGAAAAAGAAATAGAAAAGAATGAAAATCAAGTTTTTATATTGAATGAAAATTATGATAAAATTAAGGAAAGTACAGAAAAGATTTTAAGAAATGCCTATAAAATGTATAATAATATGCAAATTATGGTTGAATTTGATAATGAAATCGTTTTATCAGGTAAAATAATATGTTAATTTATAGAAAATGATGTAAATAGTGATTTTATCTTGAGAAAAAGTGAAGATAAGGTAATTTCATCTTCTAAAGATTTAAATATCTTCTATACTCCTAGTTATTTTAAAAAGCTAACTAATAATATTGCCACAAAGATAAAGCGTACTCCTAATTCGAATATAAAACGATTTAATAGTAATTTCTCATTACCAAATCTTGATAATTGAGAACTGTATGATTTTTCAAATTTAATAATAATATTATGAATATTTTTAATAAATAGTATAATATAATTTAGTATATAATATAGCAATATAGTATAATAAACCAGTTTTAGTTTATATTATAGTTTTAAGCAAAAATTTTTTTATAATTATTAGAATTAATATTTTGATACATTAATTATATTATTTACATTAAAACTCCTTATCTAATTTATTTGAAATTTTTCTAGGTGAACTTCTAGTCACTATATCCATCTTTTTTATTTGACCAATTTCAAATTCATCATATAAATCATAATTTTCATTTTTGTTATGACTTTTAATGCTATAATTCTTAGCAGACTTTCCAGGATTTTCTGAAACAAAATCATTGACCTCTATTTCTTTTACTTTTTCTTTGACATATGAATTATTGTTATTATTAATATCTCCAATCGATATATGAACATCATTATGAACATTTAAACCTAAATTACCATTTATTTGTAAAATATCATTTATTTCTATTTCTTTTTCTTTCGGATTCATTTCTTCCAAATCTTCATCGATATTCTTTGTATTATCATCATATTTTAAAATATTGTCATAAACCCAAAACTATTTTTATATAAGTTTATTACCTGAAAACCATTTAGGAAACATGGAACCAAAACCATTACTATTAGTAATTTCATTGTAGGATCTTTATAGGGTTTTAATATAAAATTGCCAAACCACAATACTTGAGCATTTAATCCATTTTGTAAGCCATATACAACAAATTTCATCTGTTGATAAAGTTTATATTATGTATTTACGATTATTGTTATAATAGTCCACATTCCTAATTGTGCAAAATACATTTTAGTATTCATTCTCATTTTCATTTTGCCTTTTGAACCCATATACTCCTCGTAGTATAAACCAGATTTTAATAATTTCCAATCATATTTTAATGATAATGTATTCACACCATAATTTAAACCATAACAAATTAAAACACCGAGTGTAGCATCGAAGAATATACTTATAAAATACCAAACACATTGGTCTGATTTTAAATTGCCTAAAGTAAGAAGCATGGCGGCTAATATGTTTACAAGATGAATTACGCAAGCTGACCATATTTGTTTTGATACATCCTTATTAATGTTAAAATTTATTATACAAAAATCCATATTTTCCATGGCCTAGGAGGGTCTTCTTGAAATCTTTTAACTATATTTGTTTAGAAAGTTAATGAATATTTACTTACCTACAAGTACTGAAAATGAAACAAATGCTAATGTAGCCTGAGTCATATATCCTGCTAAATCAAAAAATTGACATTGAAAAACTGTTGAAGTGGTATTAGTATTATTGGCAGTTATGTTTGCAATCGGAGTTAATAGTAGTCTAAGTAGTTCTAATTTCTCATTTGCCATTTATTATAGAAATTCATTTATAACATAAAAAACAAACTTAGTTTTGTAATTAATTTAATAAATACTATTAATACTATTTATCTATTATATAGTAGTTAATACTATAATATAAAAATATACATTAAAATACAAATTAGTTTTAAAGTCATTTTTAGTTAAATATAAGTTAAAATAATGCTATAGATATCAAGTTGATTTTATTAAATTTAAAATTAGTATTTGTAAAGTAATTCAAATTTTATTATAAAACATTCAAAATTTAAACTTATTTATTATTTTTTATAATTTAACTACTTGTTAAAATAATAAATTAATAAATATTTAATATTTTGTTATAATATCAGAATATATAAAATTATGGAACCATTAGAAAATGATAAGAAACCAAATAATACTCATATTAATTTAGAAATGGATAAACATGATATAATCATAAATAATAACGAAATAAAGTTAAAAGAAGATGTAATTGAATTCAAAAAAGATAAATTAGACACAGATGACATTATAGATCCTTTTTCAAAATTAGATCCAAATGATAAAGATAAATTAAATCTAGACGAAGGCTTAATTCATATTTCTGATTTAAAAACATTAGAAAAAGAAGTCAGAGTTGCTATGATTGGAAATGTAGACTCCGGAAAGGTATTAATAATTTTAAAAATTTAGTCAACTCTTGTTGGAGTCTTAACAAAATGTGTTCTAGATGATGGTAGAGGTTCAGCAAGACAATTAATCGTAAACTACTCTCACGAAAAAGAAACTGGAAGAACCTCATCAATTACATATGAAATAATGGGATTTAAAGAAGGAAAACAAGTTGAACCTCAAAGAGTAAACGAAAAGAAAAATAACTTATGGAGTCAAGTAATAAAAGAGTCAGACAAAGTAATAACAATTATTGATTTATGTGGTCACGAAACATATTTAAAAACAACTATATTTGGATTAACTGGATTAATGCCTGATTATGCTGCTATTATTGTAGGAGCGAATATGGGAGTACAAAGAATGACTAAAGAGCATCTTGGAATAGCACTAGCCTTGAAAATTCCAATTTTTATAATTATTACCAAAGTTGATATAGCTCCAGATGATGTTTATAAACAGACTATGGATAATTTAATGAAAATATTAAAATCTCCTGCAGCTCAAAAGATGCCTGTTCTCGTAAAGGAAAATGATGATACAGCAATTTTTGCTGATAACTTAGTCTGTGACAGAATATGTCCAATTTTTGTTGTCTCAAGTGTTAAAGGAAGTGGTATTAACCAATTAAGAACTTTCATAAGTAAACTCACAAGTAGAAATCAACAAGTAAAAATGTTTAAACCCTCAACCGATAAAGTAGAATTCGTTATTGACAGTGTTTTTAATGTAAATACTGTTGGTATAGTGGCATCAGGAACATTAATGGCTGGTAAAGTAGATGTTAAACAAATATTAATGTTAGGACCGGATATCAAAGGTACAATAGTTTATTAATATAATCATATTAATATTTTAGGTCAATTTATTCCTGTAATTGTAAGATCAATTCATTTTAAAAGAATATCAATTGAAGAAGTAACCAGTGGAAATTCATGCTGTTTCTGTATAAGATCTTTAGATAAGAAAAACCCATTAAAGAAAGAACACATCAGAAAAGGAATGGTACTGCTAGATAAAGATGGAGATCATAAAGCAGCTCTTGAATTTGAGGCGGAAGTCATGATATTACACCATGCGACAACAATAAAGGAAAATTACCAATCTGTTATACATTGTGGAGTTATTAGACAGACTGCTACGGTTTTATCAATGTCAAAAGATTTATTAAGAACTGGCGATAAAGGAAAAATCAGATTCAAGTTTATTAAATCTCCTGAATATCTCCATTTAGGAGCATCAATACTATTCAGAGAAGGAAGAACTAGAGGATTAGGTCAGATTTCAAATATATTCTATCCGTAGCAGTAGGCATTATAGACCTTTTCAAATTAAAATAAATATTGTTATAAATACTATTTTTATTTACAGAATTATTTATATAATAATTTATTTGTAATAGTATATATTATTATAGTTATATTTTAAAATTTAAATAATAATAAAAAATGTCCTTTAGAGAACTGAGAAATTTCTGTGAAATTATGAGAAGTATAGGTTACCCTAGAATAATATCAATGGAAAACTTTCGAATTCCAAACTTTAAACTTGTTGCCGAAATTATATATTGGTTAATTAAAAGATTTGACCCTAAAGCAGAAATTCCTGACTCAATTGAAGACGATAAAGATAGAGTTGAATTTATAAAAGCTGGAGCAAATGTATTATTAAAATCAATTATTTTATTTAGTTCTTCTTTACAAGCTTGAAAGTTAAACTAAATTTAAAAAAACTATATCAAGCGGATGGTTTTAGTGTACAAGAACTTATTAAAATAGCTGAGGTGTTATACAAAGCACAAAAGTCTATAAATGCTAAAGATGAATTCGATTCTTCAAACGAATTAGACATAACCTCAAGACTACAAGATATTAAACAAATCAAGACATTATCAACTGAAATTGTTGAATCGGGAGTTACTGTAATATATTTATATTTATAAAATACTATAAATATAACTTCATACTTATCGTTTTTAATAGTTGCTAGACTTAATAGAAAAAGAAAAGTCATTAAAAGATTCAAGAGAAAAAGCTCTTGAGTTTTTAGATAACTTATCAACTAACTCAGATTCAAAAAAAGAACATGATCAAATTGAAAAAAGCATATTTTCAATATTAGAAAGTCAAAGCCATAATTTATCACAATTAGAAACAACATTAGTAGAATTAAAAGAAAAAGAAAAGAAATTAGAAGAAGACATAAAATTAAAGAATATAGAATTAGAAAGAGCTGATAAAAGACTTGAGTCTCTTAATAATGTTAAACCTGCTCATTTTAACGAATTAAGACAATTAGAAGGTGAATTAGCTCAAGTATATAGAATTTATGTTGAAAAAATAAGAAATCATGATTACTTAGAGCAACAACTTGAAATATTCCATAATATGGTAAGAAAAACCAATAATATTAATCAATTAAATTATAGGAAGAAGAACAAAACAAAATTAGAATTCAAGAAATTAACGCAATTCAAACTAATTTAAGGAAGAAAGAAAATATGGTATATAAAGATGAAAATGAAGTATTTGAGGAAGAAGACAACGACGAATATCAAAACTATCAGTAAATAATAATGCAAATAATTTATATACAATCATTTTAATTAGAAATGAAGCTATGAATAAACAGAAAAACTTAAGAAATAATATTACTACTAAAAATCAACAAAGAGAAGATTTAGAAGAAGGAGAACAAGAAGGTGAAGGAGAGGTATAATAACCTATTTAATTATTTAATCGTTTAATTTACATATTAGGATGAGGAAGGAGAAGAATCTGAAAATTCTCAGTTTTAGAAATATAAGAATATTTGAAATAATATATGATTGAGAATAAGCTATAAGAATTATTGTAATAATCATATATATTTAGCAATTAATTATTAAATTCAATTTATTTACTTAACAAATAATTAATTTTAATTTAATACTATTTTAATATATTTAATATATAATATTTTTTTATATTAATTATCCCTATATCTCTATTTTATATTATTTTTTTCAATATATTTTTTGACTAATTTATCTGTTGATAATGTTCACTAATGAAAGTTGTTCAGCTTAATTTTTTTCTACTTTTTACCTTTATCGGATTTATTTTTTTCTGTTGCTTGAATACTTTTATGTTCTGTCAACTCAATCATTTGATTGGTTACCTTTTTGGTTATCTGTTTACTCATTTGTCTAGACATTTTCTTAGTTATTTTTTTAGTAACTTTTTTAGTTATTTTTTTTGACATTTGTTCAGTTATTTCAATTTTAGAATGAGTTTTTTCGTTATTATTCTCTTCGTCATCGTCTTCATACTCACTTTCTTCATCTTCTTCCTCTTCATCGCCCTCACCTTTTAAATTAAGGTTTGATTTGTCAACATCATCTACCTTAGTTTTATCTTTATTTTCATTAAGTATATCAATCTTTTCATCTTCTTTAGCCACTTCATGATGTTCACTTGGCAAATTTGCTTCTTCTGTAAGAGGTAGTTTAATTTGAATTAAAGACTTAATCCTCATAACCGTATCATAAAGTATTTTTACAGTTCTAAAGCAAACTATCATAAGCCATATAATTAATGATATAAGATCTGCTGTACTTTGATTGACATATAAAGGGATAAAATACGGCGCAACATAGTTTAAAAATAAATAAGCAAAGAGAAGAAATTCAGTACCTGCTTCAAACGCAACCTTTACGACTTTTAAATATATTCCCATTACTGCAATAAATATAGAAAATAATAAATTCAAGACAATCATAAGCGCTTGTTGAAAACCAGAAAAATTATTCCCACCGATAACAACGGCGGCATAAAGAAAAAATCTCATCTGATTCAATAATGCATAACCATCTTTAACTATACCTCTATAATTTAGATATAAAGCTCCGTAACTAATAACATATTCATGAGACATCAACTGCTTATAGTTTAATCTTAGTTTAACAAATAGTGCCAAAGGTACTCCCATATTCCAAACTATAAGGAATATCCAGCTAAATACCTTATCAATAGGTTTACATTGATTAGTCTCATTCATAATAATTATGATAAAACTAACAGTTGTTCTTATAAGAGTAAACTGATATACTCTTATAAAGTAACCATACATAAAAAAACTTCTTGCTCGATATGCAGCTGAAATATTATAAGGAAGAACATTATCTGGAATATTATCAATTTTACAACAACAACTATAAAAAACAGACATAAGTGCCATAAGAATTATACCGACTCCCAACAGAATTATAAAGGTTATATTAGAAAGGATAAAACTATTTGTAAATCTTTTTGCCTGCTCTGCATTAAGCCCTGCTGTTCGAATGGGGTCATGCAAATACTGCTCTAAAAAATCTAAATAAACATACTATAATATAACTTAAATAATAAGTAATACTTCTGAAAATGATCCTACTGCTATTGAGGTTTCATTAAATATTGGATAATTTACTAACGTTAATAAGCTTAAATATTGTAAAATTTGTAATTCGTATATACTATCTGTTACCATATTACTTAATATTTTATGATATGACTTTATGTATACTCTCAACCTTTTAAATATTTCTTTAAATTCATATAAATTATTTGTTTACCAAAAAAGATAGCTACCAGTAATTGTGTAAATACCATTATAATTGGCATTATTTTGAACATGTATTGAAAATGAATTTTACTAACTTATTTTATATATTTATTTACTTAATCCTCCTACTAATTGATTACTATCATCGATTGTAGTATTAATAGTTGATGAATCAGTCATTGTTGCATTCATTATAATTATAATTAATATTTCATATAAAAATTATTAATTAATGAATATTAAATTATATAATATGATTTATTAAATATCTATTACTAATAATATATTAAATTTATATCAATTCCATAACTAACTTTCTCATATTAATTAAAATACAACTAGTAATTAAGTAGATTTAATTTTTATATCTTCAATTAGAATTGACATCATATTATCAAGCAATCTTGAATTTGAATTAAATTGAAAGTTCAGCGACACTCCGAAATCTGATTCAGAAATATATTGTACAAAATAATAAGCAGGAATATATAACATTTCATTAGGCTGAAGTTCAGTATAAAAACTAACCACTTTATCTCTATCAAAATTAATTAAATCTGTATCAGTAAAAACTTCAGTCTCAAAATTAGTAGTATTTTTAAGATTTTGATTTTTAAGATATTGTCTATATGGACTTAACTGTTTTAATTGAGAAGATGGAACCAGTGAAAACTTGTGTGTTCCTTTAATCTGATAAAATAATTTATCATTTTGCTCTAGTTTTGCAGATGATGTATAGTTTTTTGAATTCTAAAAAGTTTTATTATAATATTAATAAAAATGTTAAATAATTACTATTTTTATTTGAATTAAATCCTTTTTTTGATTGAGTATATCAAAACTGTTAGTAATATTGATAGAATTCAATGCTTGATTTATTGCTACTAATCCATCTTCATGTCGGTAACTCACTTCACTTTTATCATTTCGTAATTTTAAATCGACAATAGTAATATTAACTATTTTTTGAAATTCAGTATTATCAAAGGCTTTTTCAAAATTGTTGAAATAAATGTCTGATTTAATATTGTATTTGCAAGGTTTATTTTGTGAAATGAAGTCAGAATATAAATTAGAAGAATTACATGTTTCGATATTGTTATTTTTAATTGCAGTTATATTGTTTTTGTAATTATATGTTTTGTCCTTTTAGTTATTATTCAAATATTTACCATTTCAAAAAAGTATTGAGAATATTTATTAGATGCTTTACTAGTTTTTGATTCTGAACTAGGAGAAAAACTATCATTTAACTGAACGTAAATAAAATAGAATATAAGCACGATAAATATCGAAACTAAGAACAGAATTACTGCTTTAAAAACTTTATGTTCAAATTTTCCTTTTTTTTGACTTTCATTACTCATTTTTTACTTATTAATACAAATAACTATTATTAAAATTTAAATATTAGCACATAAACAATTAAAACAAGAAACAATTAATATAAATTACATATACTTCTCTTAATTTATAAATATTACTAATTACTATTTAACAAACTATTCAAATTTCAATGTACTCTCATTCATATTTGATAACTTCTAAAAAATAACTTGAGTCTCCAAGCTGCCATTTAATTTTATTTTGAATACACTCATCAGATTTATTTTCAGCATTTAGTATCTTGTTTATTTGCCCAACTTTGAATTTATCATAAAAAGAGTATTTTAGTATTTTTATGAAGTTATTTAATGAGATTCCAACTACAAAGCAGTAATAAAGCACTCCAATATTAAAAAATGTATAAACTGCCAATAAAAAAGTGATATAAAAATAGATGAGAAATACTATTAGTGTAGGAAGATATACGAATATAAACTTTTTACAGCAACCTTGTGGATTTAATTTCTTTTCAATATTAAATAATGGATTGTCTTCAAATATTTTTAATGTTTTCAAAACATATTCTTTATTTTCATAAAATTTTATGTCATTCTCTTTTATAACATATCTGTTATTATCAAAATCATAAGGAATCATTATTTTATTTAAATCTAATTTTATTGGTTTGTCTATTATAACAGTATGTCTAGCATAATAAGCTGAGTTTTCCTCTTCTAATTCTTCTTCATTTTTATCTTCTTCTATTATGTCTTTTATTTTTACTTTCTTTAATTTTGAAGGAGAATTCATTTATAATTATATTACATTCTATTGTAGATAATATTAATACTTTTTTTATATTTTATGGTTATACTTTCTTTATTAATTGAAATTATATTATTGGATTTATATATAAATTTAAATTATGTTAATTTTATATTATTTCTTCTTCTTTTTAGGGTCAAGATTTTTAAATAAAACTACTTCATCAACAGATTCTTTATATTCTTTAAATTCTGCATTACTAATCCATAGTGGAGGAGGTAAAAATGGTAATAAATGAACATGTTTATTCTTCTTTGCCCAATATGAACAATTATTACCAAA
>Ga0100379_10005001_pt1 | contig 11521 bp, 9 predicted proteins | sample CryGeymeta201503_FD_80418 | JGI IMG/M metagenome (GOLD analysis project Ga0100379, IMG submission 80418) | Groundwater microbial communities from Crystal Geyser aquifers in Utah, USA - Crystal Geyser metaG 2015-03 | ecosystem: Environmental > Aquatic > Deep subsurface > Groundwater | place: USA...
CTGCCAAACGTCCCAAACCACCATTGCCTAGACCTGCATCTTGTTCACGCTCAATTTTCTCTTCTAAATTCATGCCTAAGTCATGCAGCGCTTTTTCAGCCTCTTTATCCATACCCAGGTTCAAAATGGCATTACCCAAAGCACGACCCATCAAGAATTCAAGAGACAAATAATAAGCGCGCTTGCTGCCGGCTGCTTGGTAAGCATCTTTAGTATTCTTCCATCCTTCCATCAAATGGTCACGCACACTGTAGGCTGTGGCTTGATAGCGATAATGCAGCGCATGACTGGTTGAATGCTGGCCTAATGTACGTAAAAAGTGACGCTGAATGCCTTTGATCAGGCCATCTGCAGTTTTATCTAGCGGGGGCACATCGGTGATACTTACGATTGGTTTTGATAATTTTGCCATTGTTAAAAACACCTTGATACAAATTTAATGATTCGCAGGGTGTCCAAAGCTACCTTACAAGTCAAATCACAGCCTTTTTATGCAAGAAAATACTAGGTTTCGTTTCACTAGAACCAACTAAAACTAACGCAAATGCTCTCCATTGTTAGCAATATTGACCAAGACTTGGCTGAGTAGTTTGAAATCGCTCTCGCCATGCTTGGACGGGTTATTTCTCGCCTGAATGGGATGCAGCAAATAAACGGTGCGTTTGAATGTTGGTGCATTTTTCACTGGAAACAGCATGTTTGAAGCTATATAGGGTGCGACCAATGATTGGGGTAAGTAAGCACTGCCGCCATTTTTGAGCAACCATTGTAAACCCAACCAACCCACCGAAGTTCGGGTCATTGGATGTGTTTTACTGGCTGGAATTTCCAGAAGCGATTGACCTCTATTTTTTCCCCAATCCACCTGCACAAAATGCTGCGCCATCGCCTCAGATTCAGATGCCAATGGGTTTGTAGAGACTAAAATAAATTGAATATCACCAATGACTTCACCCTGAATCACCGGCAAATCTGGTGCCTCAAAAATACAAATAGCATCCAAACTACCTTCAAGCACTTCGCGGGTAAGGCTTTCCGCTGTACCCGTTTCCATGCGCAGCGCCAATGTAGGGTCGTGCTGCTGCATTTGTGATACAGCATCAAGCAAGATGGCCTGCCAAATCGTATCGGTTGCCCCAATGGCTAGCACTTTTCGTGCTTGTTTTGGAATCACCACGTCTTTACGGATACGATTCCATGTCGCCAGCATGTCTTCGGCATGATCTAGCAGACGCTCGCCCGATAAAGTAAGGTGTGTCCCAAACTGGCCACGTTCAAATAATTGAGCGCCGATTTCATTTTCCAAGAGGCGAATACGCGAGCTAATTGCGCTTGGTGTAAGAAATTGTTTTTCGGCAGCACTGCGGAAGCCACCCTCTTTGGCTACCAGTATAAATGTTTGAAGAAGGTTGATGTCCATAGTGTGCAATTTCCTTAACCAGCCTGATAGAAACATTCTGCTTTACCGTATTTTGAAAGCAAGTGATTTTTCGTTCAATTCTACGGTGGAGACCAATGATGAAACATAAACGCAAATCAATAGCTGAAGAGCTAAGCCCAGAAAACTTAGAGCCAAAACGCTCTAAAAAAGACGAAAAACGCAAGCATAAAATGATAGATTCCGATGAAGACGATGACGATTGGGGAAATGAAGATTTTCCGCATTTTGATGACGACTTTAATGAGGACTCAATTAGCCGCTATTAAGCGAGCCTTATGAAAAATTTGTTCGATTCAACATTCACCTTCACGGCCCTTGCCTTGCTCCTGTTGGTCTGCAGCGCTTGTATCAGCATACCATCACAAGCTGCATCGGTTGCGGATTATGCTGAATTTAATGATGAACAAATACTTGATGGTGAGCAAAACTACAGCGCTGCTGATGACTATGATTTGCAGGGTGATATCCCTGATGACCCCTTAGAGGGCGCACAAGATACCGCAGCAACGCAACACTAACGATAACTCCTCACAGTTGTCGCCAAAGAGCCGGGCTTCATATGAAGCCCTGTTTTTTATCTAAAAACAATTTTATTGGCGTTTTTAGCAAGCTTCATGGCAGTATCGGCCTATGGAGATAAGGCGGCTCGTTGAAATCACCAATAATTTTGAAGAAGGCGCCTTAATCGCTGCGATTGATGTGGGCTCGAATGCTATGCGCATGGGTATTGCCACCTTTGATGCAACAGGAAACACGCAAATGATTCAGCGCTATCGTGCGCCAGTTCGCTTAGGACACGATGCCTTTACCACAGGTAAACTCAGTGAACAGACCATGGACAATGCACTTGAAGCATTTCATGAGTTTCGCGGCCTTTTGGATCAACATCATATTACCAAATATAAAGCCATCGCCACCAGTGCCATGCGAGATGCCAGCAACGGCAAAACCCTGATTGCGAAGATTTTACAAGAAACAAACATCGAACTTTCGTTGATTTCAGGCGAAGAAGAAGCCCGTCTTGTACAATATGCCATTAGCCAGCGCCTTGATTTATCTGAAAAATATGCTCTGCTCATTGATATGGGTGGCGGCAGCGTTGAAATCTCACTCACTCGAAATGGCAAAGTACTCACCGCCCAAAGCTTCCAGATTGGCACGGTGCGCTTGCTGGAAATGCAAAACCAAGCAGAAGATTTCGCTTTAGCATTCCAAGAGCGATTCTTAGATATCGCCCAAGTCATTAAGCGTAATATGAGCAAAGGAAAGCTCGATTTTTGCGTGGCAACTGGCGGCAATGCCGCTGCTATTGGTGAGCTTGCAGTACAACTTGGCTTATCGGAAACAGCAGACTCGATTTCGCGCACTGGTTTGGGTGAGCTCATTACCCTACTCAACGAAAAAACGTTTGAGGAACGCATCAGCGAACTGGGCTTACGGCCCGACCGCGCCGATGTGATTGTGCCTGCGGCCATGGTTTTCCATCAAATCATGAAAGTGGCCAAAGCCAAAACTATGATGATGCCTGATTCCGGCTTGCTCGATGGTATTTTGCTTGATTTGATGGATAGCAAGGAAGAAATGTTTCAGACCCAATACGGCAATTTGATTGCTATGGGCCAAAGCATTGCCAAGAAATTTCACGTGGATCGCAAATATGCTGAATGGGTTAATCAAATGGCCCTGCTCATGTTTGATTTGCTATCAGTGAAATTTGCGCTGACAACGCTAGATAAATTATTACTACAACTGGCAGCCTCTTTGCACGAAATGGGCATGTATATCAACGTGCGTTCCCATCATCATCAAGCTGCCTATTTGATTACCGCTGTGCCCATGTTGGGATTATCTGACCGTGACAAACAAGTGCTATCGCAAGTCTTACGTTATCAACGTAAAGCTGCGCCCAGTGAAGATCATGCGGATTTCGCATCGCTTAGCCCTAGCGATAAAAAGAAGGTTTGGCAGCTAAGCGCCTTGCTGCGTTTGGCTATTGCCCTCAACCGCGAACGCCGCAATCGCGTCAGCAAATTGCGATTGGAAGTGGATAAGAAATGCGTACATCTGATGCTAAATGGTGCAGGCGAATTATTGCTTGAGCGCTGGGCAGCCATGCAAACTGCCGATTATTTTGAAAAAGCTTTTGATTTACCGCTACAAGTGGGGTTCAACCCAAGCAACCCCGAAGACATCACCAAATAAACGCTTGGGCGTGAGCGCACTTATTTTTTCTCCAATCTCCCCATATCTTCCATCAGCTCCAATTGTGCAGAGCGTGACTTGGCTTTGGAGCGAACCCGCTGATAAGCACCATCGCTTTGCAGATTCCAAGCCCCAGTATTATCAGAGAAATAGGGTTTAAGCGCGGAATTGACCACATGCACAGCCAGTTTGGGATCATTGATCGGGAAACATGTTTCAATGCGGTGATGCTGATTGCGCGTCATCCAATCAGCGCTTGAAAACATCACTTCAGGCTCGCCACCATTAAAGAAATAGAAAACGCGGGTATGCTCTAAAAATCTGCCCAAAATCGAGCGCACGCGAATATTCTCCGACACCCCTTTGATGCCAGGACGAAGACAGCAAATGCCGCGCACAATCAAATCAACTTTCACACCCGCCATGGATGCTTCATACAAAGCACGAATCATCTCTGGCTCTTCCAAACCATTCATTTTGGCTATAATGCGCGCTTTGCCACCCGCTTTGGCATTGGATGTTTCAATTCTAATATATTCAAGCAGCCCAGAATGCAGGGTAAAAGGCGCCTGCATCATCGATTTCAGCTTGGTGGCTTTACCCATACCTGTAAGTTGCTGGAAAATCCTGTGCACATCTTCACCGATGTTGGCATCGGCCGTCATCAAACCAAGATCAGTGTAAAATCTTGAGGTCACCGTGTGATAATTCCCCGTACCCAAATGCACATAACGGCGTAGCTTCTTACCCTCGCGGCGCACAATCAGCATCATTTTGCAATGGGTTTTATAGCCCACCACGCCATACACCACCTGCACACCAGCAGCAGATAAACTATCGGCCAAGGCGATATTATCTTCTTCGTTGTATCGCGCGCGCAACTCAATCACAGCAATCACTTCTTTGCTGGCGCGGGCAGCCTTAATCAGCGCATTTACAATCGGTGAACCTGGCACCGCGCGATAAAGCGTTTGTTTAATCGCCAACACATTTGGATCAGCCGCAGCTTGATTGAGCAACTCAACCACAGGCTCAAAACTTTGGAAGGGATGATGCAGCAAAATATCTTTATCGCGAATAGCGCTAAACATACAAAGTTCATCTTCTTTTAAAACTTCGGGTAACCCCGCCTCAAATTTAGGAAATTTTAAATCAGGGCGATTGATTTCATCCACCACGGGCGACATGCGATACAAATTCACAGGACCTTCCACACGGTACAAATCCGATTCCTGCAAGTTGAACTGGCGCAACAAATAATCAGTCAGCTCTTGCGGGCAACGGTTGGACACCTCAAGTCGCACCGGATGGCCAAAACGACGCTCAAGCAGCTCGCCAGCAATGGCTTGCTTAAGGTCTTTAAACTCTTCATCCAAATCAATTTCACTATCACGCGTAATGCGGAACTGATGGCACGATTTGGCGCGCATGCCTGGGAACAAATCATCGACGTTTTCATGGATTATCGATGATAAAAACACATAACAGTGTTCGGAAGTGGCAATGTCTTCGGGCAAACGAATCACGCGCGGAATGGAACGCGGTGCTTGCACTACAGCAAATTTTGAATCGCGACCAAATGCATCTTTGCCTTCAAGTGAAATCATAAAGTTTAAGATTTTACTCAGTAACCGTGGAAATGGATGAGCAGGGTCCAAGCCAATGGGTGTAAGCACAGGCAACAATTCGTGTTTGAAAAAGCCGTTAATCCATTGCTTTTGCTCATCAGTCCATTCATTGCGATGCAGGAAACTAATGCCTTCGCTACGCATAGCAGGTAGCAAATCATCATTGAGCAATTGATATTGGCGGGTAACAATCTCATCCACACGGCTACGGATGCGACTTAAGATTTCACTGGCCGTCAATCCATCTGCGCCAACTGCCAGAGAGCCCAAAGCTTGTTTCTGGCGCTGCACAGCCACCCGCACTTCAAAAAATTCATCCATATTGGATGTGCAAATACAAAGAAAACGTAAGCGCTCAAGCAAAGGCACGCTTTGATCGCAAGCCATTTCAAGCACACGCTGATTAAATTCCAGCATGCTCAGTTCCCGATTAATAAAATTCTCGGGCAACGTTAATGCGCTTAAATCGACGTCTTTCATGGTTATCTCACTTTGAATCGGTGTGTGGAGCATATCAGCACAGAAAGTACTGACCAAATGGGGCAAGAGCATGACACGGACGCAACAAAATAGGCATTAATTTTTTCTAGGCATAAAAAAAGGCGACCTCCAAAGAGGTCGCCTTAAATTTAGACGTGGAGCAAATTGCCATGTGGCAATGTTACATGCCCATGCCGCCCATACCACCCATGCCGCCCATATCTGCGCCACCAGCTGCTGGTTCTGGAATATCAGCAACCATGCATTCTGTTGTGATCAATAGACCAGCAATTGAGGCAGCGTGTTGCAATGCTGTGCGTGTTACTTTGGTTGGGTCAATTACACCCATTTTCACCAAATCGCCGTACTCTTCAGTGCCAGCGTTGTAACCGAAGTTGGCATCTTTGCTCTTGGATACTTCATTCACAACCACTGAAGGCTCACCGCCGCCATTGGCAACAATTTGACGAAGTGGTGCTTCAATTGCGCTGCGCACAATGTTGATACCAGCATCTTGATCAGCGTTGTCGCCTTTGATGGTGTCCAAAGCTTTACGCGCACGAATCAAAGCTACGCCGCCACCAGCCACGATACCTTCTTCAACTGCAGCACGCGTTGCATGCAAAGCATCATCAACACGGTCTTTTTTCTCTTTCATGGCAACTTCAGTCGCTGCGCCAACTTTAATCACAGCAACGCCACCAGCGAGTTTCGCCAAGCGTTCCAACAATTTTTCTTTGTCGTAATCAGAAGTGGTATCTTCCACTTGTTTGCGAATCAAAGTCACACGACCTTCGATATCAGCTTTAGCGCCAGCGCCATCTACAATCACAGTGGTGTCTTTGGTGATTTGAATGGTACCTGCATGACCCAAGTCTTCCAAAGTCACGTTTTCCAATTTCAGACCCAAGTCTTCAGAAATCACTTTACCGCCAGTAAGTACAGCCATGTCTTCAAGCATCGCTTTGCGGCGATCGCCAAAACCAGGTGCCTTCACAGCTGCAACAGTCATCACGCCGCGCATTTTATTCACAACCAAGGTTGCCAATGCTTCGCCTTCGATGTCTTCAGCAATAATCAACAATGGTTTGCCCGAACGCGCCACGGCTTCAAGCATAGGCAACATATCACGCATGCTGTTGATTTTCTTTTCAAACAACAAAATGTATGCGTCTTTAAGTTCAACTTCCATGCGATCCGCATTGGTCACGAAATAGGGTGACAAATAACCGCGATCAAATTGCATGCCTTCAACCACATCCAACTCTGTTTCCAAGCCTTTGGCTTCTTCCACAGTAATCACGCCTTCTTTGCCCACTTTTTCCATGGCATCAGCAATGATTTTACCAATTTCAGCATCGCCGTTGGCAGAAATAGTGCCCACTTGTGCGATTTCTTCTTGGTTTTTCACTGTGTTTGAAAGGTTTTTAAGCTCAATGGTCAATGCCGCAACAGCTTTATCGATGCCGCGTTTCAAATCCATTGGATTCATACCAGCAGCCACAGCTTTATTGCCTTCTTTGGCAATGGCTTGCGCCAATACTGTTGCAGTGGTGGTGCCATCGCCTGCGATATCCGCAGTTTTAGATGCCACTTCTTTCACCATTTGTGCGCCCATGTTTTCAAACTTGTCTTCAAGCTCGATTTCTTTGGCCACAGATACACCATCTTTAGTGATGGTTGGTGCGCCCCATGATTTTGACAACACCACGTTTCGGCCTTTGGGGCCTAATGTTACTTTTACTGCGTTTGCCAGTTTATCCACGCCCACCATCATTTTTGCGCGCGCGTCTTCACCGAAAATAATTTCCTTAGCCATGTCAATGTCTCCTAGGTTTTTTGTTTATCGTTTGTTTGGGGATTGGCTTACTTGGTAATCACACCGAGGATGTCGTCTTCACGCATCATCAAGAATGTATCGCCATCCAATTTGATTTCTGTTCCAGCGTAAGTTGAAAACAAAACTGTTTCGCCGACTTTAACGTCCAATGCGCGAAGATCGCCATTGTCCAAAATTTTGCCTTTGCCAACTGCAATCACTTCGCCTTGAAGTGGTTTTTCTTTGGCTGAGTCAGGAATAATGATACCGCCTTTTGATTTTTCTTCTTCGCCTAAGCGACGAATAATTACACGATCATGTAGTGGACGAACTTGTGTTGCCATGGTTGTTACTCCTATCAAAATAAGGTTTTGTGTACGCTATATAGGAACACCCAAATCCAAGTTCAACCCCCCTTCTAAAAAAAGATAAAAAATATAGCGCGTCAGGCAGCGCATTCACCGACTGGCCTCATTTATGGTCTATATCTTGCTTGCATAAAAAGCGCGTAATCATCATGCCTTGGCAGCATGCATGGCGACACCCAAATAAAGGACTGCAGATGAATCGTAAACCTATCCCTCTCTTCATCTTGCCCCTGCTCTTTATCTTGGTTTTTTCGAGCGCTTGCACCCAAACACCACAACCCCCATTCAAGGTCGCAAGTAATGCTTGGGTCGGTTACAAACCTTTATATTTGGCAAGAAACCTTGGTCTTTACGACGATAATCGTATCAAATTGATTGAAATGCCATCGGCAACCGATGTGTTTGATCTGCTTCATGAGGGCACAGTCGATGCCGCCGCCATTACCTTGGATGAAGCACTTTCGGAAATCGCTAACGGCGCCGAACTCTCAATTGTGCTTGCCTTTGATTTTTCCAATGGTGCTGATGCTTTATTGACACAAACTGACATCAAAACATTGAAGGGCTTACGCGGCAAACGGATTGGGGTTGAAACCTCAGCCGTGGGGGCGATTTTGGTTCACAGCGCCTTAAAAAAAGCCGGTCTTCGCCCCGATGAAGTGGATATCATTCATCTCAATGCTGATGTACATATCAAAGCATTTGAGAACAAACGTGTAGATGCTGTCACCACATTTGAACCTACAAAATCAGCCTTGTTGGCACTCGGTGCCAATAGCGTTTTTGATAGCAGTGAAATTCCAGGTTTGATTGTGGATGTACTGGCTGTGCGCAATGAAGCTTTGCGAAGCCAAGCTGCCAACATTCAATTGTTAATCGATGGCTATTTTAGCGCCCTCACCCATATGCAAAAGCAACAATCAGCGAAAACAACCCAAGGTGCGGCTTCACCCAAAGATGCACTGATGGTGAGTGATGATGGTTTGTATTACTTAACCCGCGCAGACAACAAAAAATTCCTGACCGGTTCACCGTCGCAATTGCAAACCCGCGCCACGGAATTGCTTGAACTGATGAATGCCAGCAATCTCTTACGAAAACCCGTGCCTCTGGATGGTTTGGCCAATCCCATTTTTGTGAGCGGCAGCCAGCCATGATTTGGGGGCATTTAAGGCTGCGTACGCTGCTGCCCTTGCTGGTAGCTTTGGTTATTTTTCCTTTTGGTTGCCTTGTTATTTTTGTTGTTTATCTCGATGCCAATCAGCAACTCTTGGACGCCCGCACCGCATCATTTGAACGCACCATGGCCAGCTTATCAGTTGAAATCGAAGCCCATTTGCGTCGCGGCGAGCTCGCTGAAGTCAAACACATACTCTCTATTCAAGGTGTGGATGAACATCTCAGCCATATCTGTCTTGTGCAAAACGACGGCATGATATTGATGTCCACGCGCTACGAGTGGGAGGGGTTTCAAGCAAGCGATGTTATCGAACATTTTGATGCCCAAGCTGCCCTAGAAATCACGAGTCATAAGCAGAAAAGCATTTTCCAGCATGATGAAGCTACACATACCATTTTTGCCTATCGCCGCGTGCAAATGCGACATTCCGGCTTATTGCGCGAGCAAGAAACAGCCGTGCTTATCAGCGCCTATCATTATGCGCCGCAATATCACGCCCTTCAGAACACGTTGTTCAAGCAACTATCCTTTTTTGCCATTGGCCTAATTCTCTTTTCTCTGCTTTTGGTTTACCTCTTACGTCACTGGGTACAAAAACCACTCAACCAGCTTTTGGCTTTTGTAGATGACATTGAGCATGGCAACTATGACAAGAGCATCAGTATTGATGCCGGCAGTGAACTCAATCAGCTGGCAAGAAAGCTCAGCACCATGAGTAAGCAACTCGGGCAATCCCAAGATAAACTCATCGAAGCCCATACCCTTATGGTCAATCTGATTGATTCCGTGCCCGATTTAATTTTTTATAAAACCAAATCAGGAACTTTCTTGGGTTGCAATCAAGCCTTCTGCAGTTTGGTTGGGCTATCGTCGCCAGCAGAAGTGGTGGGCAAAACAGATTTTGAGCTTTTCGATTATGATACTGCCACCTTCCATCAAAGCCAAGACCAAACCATGTTTGCCTCTGGCAAAGCACTCCGCTACGAACAAACCATGGCCTTTGCCGATGGCAGCAAGATTTTGATGGATATTCTGAAAACTCCCTACTTGGACAAAGATGGACAAGTGATTGGTATGATTGGCGTAGCCCGCGACATCACCGCCTTTAAAGATTTGGAAGAGCAATTCCTTCAAGCCCAAAAAATGGAAGCCGTGGGCACTCTGGTGGGCGGTATAGCGCATGATTTTAACAATATGCTGGCGGGCATCTCTGGTAATTTATATCTAAGTAAAAAGAAGTTGCACCCAGTGAACGATGCTTATGTTTACAACAAAATTGAAAGCATGGAATCGCTGGCCAATCACGCAGCCAGTATCATTAAGCAACTACTCACTTTTGCTCGCAAAGGGCAATTGACTATGCATCAGATTGATCTTCCGCCTTTGATTCACGGCGCATTATCATTGCTACGCAGCTCGGTGCCTGAAAATATCCATATAGAAGAGAACATCACAAACGAACCCCTCAACATTCTCGGTGATGATACGCTGATTCATCAAATTCTGATGAACCTCATCAATAATGCACATCACGCCCTTGATGGAAAAACCCATCCTGTCATTGGCGTTACGCTGCAAGCAACAACCCTTGATGAAGACTTTGTCGCTGCCCATGTCGGCGGCAAAGCCGGCAGATATGCCCAACTCAGCATTTCAGATAATGGCATCGGCATCGACACCAAGCATCTTGACCGTGTGTTCGAACCCTTCTTTACCACCAAATCCCAAGGCCAGGGCACGGGCCTTGGTTTGGCCATGGTGTTTGGTGCAGTACAGAGCCATTCGGGTTTAATCTCGGTGAAATCAGAGCTTGGCACAGGCACGACATTTGATATTTATTTCCCCATCAATGAGCCGCAACAAAACCCCATACCGCAGCTTCCCCCCAAGCGTTCAAGCAGCGTACGTGTAGCAACAATCCTACTCGTCGATGATGATGTGATGGTGCGCGAAACGGTGGCTGAAGCCTTAGAAACACAGGGGTACATCGTGGTTCAAGCTGAAAACGGACAAGTGGCGATGAATCTCTTTGATGTGTACCAAGATACAATTTCATTGGCTGTTCTTGATGCTGTGATGCCTGTTTGTGGCGGCAGTAAAGTAGCCGACTACATCCACCAAAGTTTTCCTGATTTCCCGATTGTGTTTATGACTGGTTACGATAAAGATCGGGTATTGGCAGACCAAAAGCACCACAGCAACACTGTAATTCTCAATAAACCTACACCGCTCGATGAATTGATGATAACAATCGAACAGTTGATTTAGGGCTCACATATCCTTGCCCGTGCGCACTGTAAATTGCACTTCATACTTGCCAACACCTGCCTTCTCTCCTGGATTTTCAACAAACAACCCAATAATACCAAAAGGGATTGTTTTGCCCCGCGGCATTTCATGATA
>Ga0100379_10005006_pt1 | contig 11517 bp, 7 predicted proteins | sample CryGeymeta201503_FD_80418 | JGI IMG/M metagenome (GOLD analysis project Ga0100379, IMG submission 80418) | Groundwater microbial communities from Crystal Geyser aquifers in Utah, USA - Crystal Geyser metaG 2015-03 | ecosystem: Environmental > Aquatic > Deep subsurface > Groundwater | place: USA...
ATATTCTCTTTCTGCTGTTTCCATCCAATACCTTGCTGGGTGAGTAAAAGATTGAATAGATGTGTTTAAAACTTTTAGAGTTGATTCTGGTAAATCTTTTACATTGCCAAACATTCTGACTGACTCAGAAACATCATAGGCTTCTTCCTGAGTTAACTCATACAAACTATCTTTTCCTGTAATTGATTTAACGACGGCTTGGACCATCACACTAGGAAGGTCTTTCTCTGCTGATAATCCTAATACTTGATCAGCCTGCTTATTAGTGACTAATGAATTTTCAAAACCCTTTAATGGCTTAGCCATAAGTGTTGGAACTTCAACTGACATATTTTTATCAATGGAAGTAATTGCATTTTTCCTATTTAGTCTAGCTCTGGTGTAAGGGTCGATTGATAAGTTTTTATTTATATTTTCTATTTTTGTTTGTTGAGCTGTCTGCCAAATTTCTTGTAACTCCTTCTTTGTTTTTATAATATCTTTATTGAATATTTGCGTTTCAACATTCATATTTGGATCTGTTGTTAACTTTTCGAAAGCATCAAGATTAACTCCATCGAATCCCTTTTCTTTAGCTATTTTAACTGCATCTTCTTGATTATAGGCAATACTACCATCTTCAAATTTAGTAAACTTAACTTCTGGCAAATCTTTTGGATTGGCTATTTTAGCATTAGGAGAAATAAATACTTCTTCTATGTTTTTCCAATAATCTGCCGCTACTTCTTTATTTGATGATAGTGAAAAACCTTTTTTATATTTATCAGTTCCAGATTCTTTTTGGAATTTTGTTGTATATGTTGGGTCTATTTCTCCTTTTATTCCTTCTCCGCCATGATAAAATGGTGCCCCTTGATTATTAATAAATTCTTCAGCACTATTATATTTTAAGGCTTGTTGTCCTAAGGTGGCTGGTGCTGTTTTTCCCATATTTCCTAAAACTGTTTCTAGTGACGGTATTGCTTGGCCAGTTGTTGTTAATGCCGGTGTTTTTTTTGCCAAAAATGCGGGATTATATTTAATAATTGCCGAATCTACTACCAACTCCGGACCCATTGCTCCTTCGACTACTTTACTTTTACCAAACTTAGCAGCAAGAGCATCTTTTGTCATATTGGCAAATGACTTTCTGGTTTGAACTACTGAATATTTTGCCAAACCTTCTCCGATTGGGACTAATTTCGCAAATGTATTATTAGCGTTTCCTTTATATCTGGCGGCCAAACTATTTGTCAGCCGCATATACTCGATATTTGGATTTTGTTTTGCTGGCCCAAACTCAATAACGCCAGTGTCTAGTTTTTTTGCATCAGCTCTGTATTTTACTTGTTCTAGTTGTTTTGATTGCAATGGTCTAAAGTCTTTTCCAATAACTGGCCTTTGGACTGTTGCTAATCTAGGCTGAAAAATCGTAGCCTTAAATGCCTCCGTTATTGAATGTGTCATTGCTATTGTTCCAGCCCATTCTCCCGTTGCTTTAATGGTTGCCTGTAACGGCGTTAGTCCGGCATCGATACCTTCTTGATACGGGTCTGTTGCTCCTTTAACTCTGCCTAAAACTCCTAAATTATACCCCTCAGATCCCATTCTATATGATTCTTTATCATCTCCGGTTATTTTATTAACCCCCTTGTCTATTATGTCAAAACCTTTTTCTACTAAATATTGAGCCCCTCTCTGTGCGACAAGTGGAGTTTTAATTAACTCTTTTCCAAAATCCACTGTAAGTCTGCCAAGAAACTTTGGAACCTCTGTCCCGACATGTTTTATTTTTTCCCAAGCTGTCATTCCAGTTTCCCAATATCCTTGATCAGGCATCCTAACGACAGTATTTAGTAACTCATAAGGCAGTGAGCTTGCTAGTGATCTATTTGATTCTTTCAGAGCCGAGTCGTATTGAGCTTTATCAAGAACTTTTTTTAAATTTTGGTCTAGTTGCTCTTGAGTGACTCCCATTACTTCTTTTACCGCTTGTTGTTTCTGCCCTTCTTTTTGAATGTTCTGCATTAAATTTGGTTGAGGTGTTGTTGGTAGCCCGACAGTATTTACTGATGTTGTTGCTGCTGGATTTAACTTAGGCATTTCCGTAGGCAAAGACGGGGCAACTGGGATTGTCTGCAACTTTTCTTTTTGTAGTTCTTGTTGATAATAATCGTTTGGTCTAGCCATAAAATTTAACTAAATAGTCTTTTAACAGAATCTATCCCGGACTGAACTGTCCTTTTTGCGGTGGAAAATGCTCCGCTATCCACTTTAGCACTAGGCTGTTGCGGGGTTCTAAATGCTTGAGATTTTGGCTCAGATTTAGGTTGATTAAAAGGATTGTCTAGTCCATAATTCATTTTTGTTGGAGTTTGTCCTTGCATTATCTGATCTTGCATTCCCGGAGTTTCCATAACAGGTTCCATTCCCATATTTTGTTCAGGGGCTATTGGTATTGTTGGGTCTATTGTTTCATCAACCTTATTCATTAGTGATCTTTCAAAACCTTCTGGCATATTAAGAATTGGCCCATCTATATTTAAAGATTCTGGGGTGGCATTTAGGTATTTGGTATAACCACCATCTTCTCTTTTTTTATATAGAGTTCCGTTATTTCCCTTGGCCCATGAATTATTAGGTAAGTAGTCCTGAATTCTAAGATCTGGTTGCGACATATTGACATAACCAGATTCGGCTCTTTTTATAACTCCCTGTGATTGGACATTGGCCATTAACTTATTTGGTTTATAAGCTCCCGGATTGTTTGGGTCTGGGGTCATCATATCAGCGGCGGAAAATGTCTGATTTCCTAATTTGAAATAGTTATCACCATCCCGTTTGTAATTAACTTTGCCAAATACTTGAAAGCCATCGATCATGCCGTTAGTTTCGGCATATCCGGTTTTTTCTCCGTATTTAGCGTAGTCAACATTAACAATTTCCCCGTTTGAATTAGTTTCGACATAAGCGACAAATCCAGGTATTGGCTCTGTCATATTTTCGGTAACTCCTTCTCCCATTGCTTGAAAAGCTCCAGCTCTTTTTTGATATTCCTGAAGGGCGGCATTATATTCGTTATAATAATCAGTGGTATCTTGACCAGAATTTTCTCGGCGTTCGATTATCTCAGCTAAATCATTTAACTTAGATTCGATACTAGCCATCCTTCCTTTTAGAAACTCACGAGGGTTATTACCAACAACCATTACATCTTCGTTAGACTCGCTGTTTAAGATTTTATTCATTCTGGTAATGTCGTCTGACTTATCTATTTCTGAAGTTGATTTCCCTCTTTCATAATTAGATATTTTTACATCATAATTAGAACGCTGATCCGCTGTTAGTCCGCCATTCATTTGAATCTCTCTTGCCTTAGAAATTAAAATATCATAATCACCCGGAGATAAAAATCCGTCTTTTGCCAAATTATTTTCTAAAATAGAAAGCTGGTCTGATAGTATTCCTGCTCCAGATCCTCCACCTGATTTTTGGAGAGCTGGGTTTAGAAATGAAACATTAAATTGAGCCATATTATTCTGATTTTAAATAAATATCTTTACCGGCCCTAATAATTTTATTTTCTAAAGTCTTAGGGTCATACTGTTGTTGCAACTGAGTAAATTCGCTTGGGTTTAAGATCTTGCTAGTAACTGGTTTTACTCCTGATTTTAAGAATATGTCAGTTCCTTTTTTAATAATTTCTTCTGGTTTGTAATACTTAAGAAGGTCTGGACTGGATATTCTTTCTCCCGGTGCTTCTGTTGGGGCTTGAATAGCGACATCGGTGGTGTTAATCGGAGTCCCCTTAGAAATACTGCCAATATTATCTAGCTGTTTAACTGAGCTGAAATCAGATCCAGTATATTTTTTGAAGGTAGCTTCATCCCAAGCTCCAGTGAAAGGTCTTAATACTCCGCCTTCGTATTTATAAACTGTCTTGTCGTTAGGAAGTTTATAAGTTTCCCCTTCCGCTAGAGTCGGCGTGGTAAATTTCTTAGTCATATCTGATGCTACTGTTAAAGGTGAGGTGTCGCCAAATTCTTGCTTCTGAGCGGTATCAGAAAGCCCACCAATAATATCTGTGGCCTTTTTAGTTGCTAGATCTTCTGGCGTGACTGTGGCTCCGGCACCTGATTTAATAGCCATTTCCATTGCTTGTTCGTTAGTTGTTCCCGGATTAGCCGACATAATTGACGACATCGTTGATAAAATCTGGCTAACTTGATCTTGCTTCTCTTTAGCGGCTGAGCTAACTATCTTCTGATAATTTAGTGATTGATCTACGCCGTAAGAGTCTTGAATATAAGCTAACTCTTTAAGGGCTTTATTAGCATCAAGATTTAAAGCAAAATTATTTAAAATATTATTACCTCTAAGATCAGCAGTCGCAGTTAAAGATTTCTGTTTGTCCTGATCGATTCTTTCTAAATACTCAGTGAGTTCTGGTCTTTCTTTTAGGGTGTCATACCAATTTGAAACATCTTTAAGAGCATCGTTGCTTAAAATGTTTCTAGTGCTCTTGTAAGTAACTTGATCGTTTAATTCTGATTGATAGCGAGTGAAAAATCCATTAGCTGTTCGGTCGTTAAGATACTCCCCTCGTTTTGCTTCCCAGAATTGACTAGCTGATTCATATCTTATTCCGCCAATATTTACTGGTGTATTTTTATCAGCTTGTTCTAGTTGAGAGTTGAATTCATTTAAAAGAGCGGTGGCTGAGTTTCCAGTCATAGTCGCAACCGACATATTTAAAAGAGCCTTGCTAATTTTAGCCTCAGTTCCAGCTTTATCTAGAGATTGCATTTGTAAATCTAGTAAGGCGACATAGTCATCATTACCGGCATTGATAGCTTGAACTCTAGCATCGTTAATTCTAGTTTTTTGCTTGTCAATTATTTCTATATCCTGACTTTCAGAAGCGTAGTTAGTGTTATATTGCAAAGCTGTTTTACGCTGTTCATAGAGTTTAGATTCTAACTGGGTAATATTTTCTTTGATGTTAGACTTAATAGCTGAATCGGTAGTATTATTCATCGTTGTTCTTAACCATTTTAAAGTGTTGTCGATCGATTGAGTGCCCGAATTTAATTTGGTAAGTTCCTCGATATACTTATTAGTGAAATCTTCCTGCTCTTTACGATCTTTTAAAGAAGATATTTCATTTTTTAATCTTAGTCTTTCATCTCTATCTCCGGTTTCGATATTCTTTAGCTGATTTTTTCTAAATTCAATTTGCTGATCTAGAGTGATATTATCCTCTAGAACTGCTTTGTTGAATTTCTGCTCATCAGCCAAATTTTTTCTAACTCTATTTTGAGTAATCAAAAGCAGTTGGGAATCTATGAAAGTCCCAAGGTTTGTAGCGATCTGCTTTTTTTGTGATAACTTTTCGTATGCCATATTTTTATGGGGTTACGGCTGGGGCAGGAATAGCTCCGCCCGCTGCTCTTTGATTAGATCCGGCTATCGCACCGGCGGCACTGGCACTAGCTCCTGCCTGATTTGGATTAGCTGGTAAACCACCGCCACCTTCTCCTTCTGATGGTGGCATTGATGATTCTGGATTATTGATTTGCAATAACCCCGGTTGTCGTGCTGTTTGTGGTCCCAATATTGGATCGGCTAAATCTTGCTTCATTCGCTTCTGTTCAATCTTAGGTTGAGGAATGCCCAAATTCTTCTGCGTAGTAGTAAGTGATTGAACGCCAGATTGTAATTTATTAAGTTCATCAATAATGTTGCGAAGTAAAGTTGAAATAATACTAACCTCATTAGTGTAATCTCCCATGATAATTTCCTTAGTTTCTGGGAAATAAATTTCAAGTAATTTAAAAATGTTTGTATTCAAACTTCGAAGGGCTTTCTGATAGCGTTTAATTCTAGGGGTAATTTTTCTGATAACTGACTGTAAAGCCATCGACATTGAACGACCTGAGATATTTCCATTTTGGATTGACGACATTAACGCTTCTGAGGTTCCGGTAACATCTAGAATTGCTCGGCGACGACCATCAGCAAAAGTTGAAGATGCGTAAGGATCACCGGCTCTTGAGATCGGATCTAATTCTCCGTCATCTGGCATATTAAATATTTTTGAAAGGCCATGAACGAGAACTTCCATTCCGTCTAAATTTTTCCCCTTCAAGTTTATGGTGGAGAGGAATCTTAAAGCATTCGCTAAGTCGTTGTTAACTCTAGTGTAAAATAATTGCGGATCGATGGCATCCTCGATGTCTGATTTTCCGTAAGGGTGATTAGGGACATAAATATTTTTGATGTATTCAAGCGGGACAAAATTCCAATTATGCCAATAGTAATCTACTAGCTCATCTTCAATAAAAATTGCCATTAACTTATCAGTCCAAAACTCACTTCTTTTAATCATCCGTTGGTTAGTTGATTGCGATGTGATATTTGGCTGTGATCTGAAATTAGGGCTACCTGCTTTATACTTCTTGATAATAATAGCGGTTGATAAACCTTTAGATCTTAATTTGTCGCCGTATAGTTTTTCGCATTTCATTGGCGAAATTGAAGTGGTATCGATGAATCCATATAGGTCGTGATAGTTCTCATCTAGGAAAATAGGCCTGATATTAGCAGGATTTTCAACATTATAAAATTTAATTTTCCAATTTTTCTTATCTTTATTGTCGCCCTTATCTAAAAAAGGACCCTTAATGAAAGTGTCGCCGTAAGTTGAGCCAGTTTTAGATAATTCTGGAAAGACGATGTCGTCTGCATCATTGTCATCGTAAACTCTTTTTAAAAGTTTTTCCTTAAACTCTGCTTTTAATTCAAGCAGTTCGTCTGTTTCGTCTTGAGCTGGGCAGTTAATTTCAACTGGGGCATCAAATAGTAAAGATGAAAATGTGTCAACGATAGTGGCACAATAATTATCTGTTCTTTGCGAAGCTCCCGGTGGCTCGTCTTGGGACCATTGATCGCCACGATAAAATTCTCCTAAGGTGGTATAGCCAACGAATTGTTTACCAGAAGATCCTCTGGTAGCGGATACGCCGCTGAGTCTAAAACTAAGGTCTTTTTCAGTTTCCCCTTTATGTTCTAGATATTCGTTTTTTAATTCCTCCTCGAACTTTGAGCGTTCTTTGTCGGTCATGTCTTTTTTGTAATTTAACATATGGTTAGAAATGTCTTTCAGTTATTGTTAATTCTTTAACTGCAAGCTCTCTTTGGCCTGCTATTTTAAGGACATCTTTTGCATTATTAGCTAATAAATTTACATCAAATACCTTAGTTTGGTGCTTGGCGATTTTCTTTTCGCAATACCAAATGGCCATTCCTAGGGCCATTACCTCGTCTTGTTCCAGTTTTAGGTCTTGAACTCGGTAATTTCCTAGCTGTTCTTCTAGCTCTGGGATAATATAGGAGCGAATTTTGCCAAAATTTTTATTAAGTTCTGTGATTTTACCATCTTCATCGGTGGAAATTTTCCTCCCATGTGTTAAGCATAGCACAAAATAGAATAACATGTCATCTTTTGGAGCTCTAGAAATTGAAAAATCGTGAAGATGTCTGACTTTCATCTCTTTTAACATCTTAGAAATGATAATTCCTCCCATAGATGATGAGTCGTGAATGATCTCGGCATCGTTAAAGTCCATTTGTAATAATTTAAGTCGTGCTAAAGCGGCGTATGGCGATGCTCCTTTGACTGATTCTCTAAAAGCAATGCGATAATGAACCCCGTCAACTGGCGGTTTCTTGTTAATGAAGTTCATCAACTCGGTAATATCTACGACATAAAATACGCTAGGGTCGCCGGTATCAGAAAAGCCCCAATCTACCCCAATTATGTATTTATGGCCAGGCATTCCCATTTCTATTGGGGAATAATTCTCCCATAATTGCTCAATGGCGGCGTTAGGGAATAACTTAGCCCCGGCGGAAACGAAATCTCCGAAGGCTACTTGGCGATATTTCTCTTTATCGGTCTGTTTAATTGAGGCTAAAATAGAATTTTTCTCATTTTCTCCAATGAAAATGTTGTTGGCGATGCCTCCTATCATAGTGAAAAAACCATCCTTTAATTTAAGGCCGTATTTTACAATACGCTGATAGTAGGCGTGAGAAGGCTTATCTACCTCCGGCGTGCCGATAATGTCCATCGGACCACCAGAATCAAGTAAACGGGATTGAATTTTGGCTGGGAGTTCGCTACGAAGGTGAAGTGATTGAGGGGCTTCGTCATAGGAAATGTAAAAAAACTGCGTTCCAGCTAGTGATGAGGCCTGATCTTCTCCGGTGGGGACTCCTTTAATCATGGAATTGTTAGCGAATATGATTTCTCTCTTAACTTGTTTATGATCAACAAGAAACGATTTAATTTTGCAAATGTTTCTAATTTTCTTTCCCTCCCATTCATAAATTTGCTTGTCTTGGAAGATGTCAACGATATAACGATAAGCGGCATCAACCTGCATTGAGTGCGGGGAGATGTTTAAAGTGGCATATCTGATGTCTTTTATGTATTCTGGCGGGCCAGTGCAGCCAATTTTATAGAAATTATACCAAACATGCTTGACTGATGTGACGAAAGTTTTGCCAAACCGGTTACCTGGAGCGAGGATATTCTTTAAAAAGTCGTGTTCAAGGAGTTCATCTAGCTTTGGGAGAGGGATATTTTCTTGCTTAGCTAGATCATAGGCTGATTTTATTCTAGTTTTGGTGGTGGTCCAAAGCCAAATCTTCTGACGGGCGTGAAAATGCAAGCCTAAAAAGTGTTCGCCGAAGAACACCGGATCATTTCGGCCTTTAATTATGTCTTTAGCAAGCTGATTCGTTCCGATAGGTTTTTCGGAGGAGGAGCTATTTATGGCGTTTCGGTGGTTCATAATTCTTCTTTGTTAAATTCTTTTAGACGGGTTGGTTCCGGTTCTTCATCGAAGTCAGCTTCTTCGACGGCCCCATATTGAGCGGCTTGAAGCATATCTTCGTAAGCGGTGGTTTTGCGTTTTTCTGATTGGACTTTTGTTAGGGCTACCATTCGGCTATCTTTGGCTTTCATCGCACTAAAAAGCCACTTCATCCTCTCTTTGACTGGGACTGTGGCGAGAATTTCTGGTCGGGCGACTATGTCTTGGATGGTGGCGTTAGTTATGGCCATGATATTTTTGATGGATGACTGCTCCATTTCAGCTTCTGTTACTTTAGAGTCGATGTATTTTTCGAGGATATTTTCCACCCGATGCGTGACCTCGACATTTAATTTATCGACAAATCTTTTCCAGGCCAGATATTTGATACTTGGTTCGACGGGGATTATGTAGTCAGTCCAAAATTTTCGAATACTTAATTTTTTCCCATATTTGTCATAGTTTGACATGATGAGATCGAAATGTTGGGACTTGGCGACTGATGAGTTTGATGTCATAGTTTTAAATTATTGACTTGATATTTATATTATAGTATAATTTAGATAAATAGGCAAAACTTATGTTAAATTATCACAAACAAACTATTCAACTAATCGCAAGTATATTTTTTGCGATTTTTTTATTGTGCTATTTTGCCTATACTCTGTTTACGGGGTAAGTCTGGCCTGCCGCCAAATTTTTCTAACAAAATAAAGATCGCATATTTTCATAATAGATCATTTTAACTGTTATAGATTGGTTAGCTCGCTTATTCCCGTAAACTCCTGTCCTGTGCCCCGGCAAGTTCTTTCTTCAAAATATTCTTTTCATAAATTCATTCTTCTAAAAATCACCACTCCGGGGTAGTGGATAGGAAAGGCTCTCGCTTCAGCGGGAGTTTTTTAAACCCCTAAATATGTTATCTCTCCATTTAATAAATTATATTTTTCTTATTTTTAACCCTCCCGAAAGTCCCCCCCCAAAACCCTGCCGCATCACGACTGGGGGGTGCGGGTGTGCAAGAGTGTTTTACGCTTGTTTATACGCTTGTTTTAAACGGGTGATAAAGGGTGCTCTTGAAAAGAGTCCTTGGTGTAGGGGGAGAAGTCTTAAGATGTTAAGTTTCGCTTTACGATACCCCCACTACCTTCTTTCCTAGAATGGAAATGCTGTATAAGAGTTATAAAAGCAGAGCGGTAGAATACCCATCCCCCGTCCATCACTCCTGCTTCCGTTATCTTTACTACTCCATTAAAAACAATGTATCCCCTACGGGGATATTATAATCATAGGTGTGGCACTTCGTGCCACTAATCAATGAGCCACTTCGTGGCACTATGTGCCACTCTGTGGCAAGGGTGCGGGGTCGCCTTGTGTTCCCTTAGCTCCTTCCCTCTATCCTTTAGTATTCTCTTTATGGTAATAGGCAAAGGCAACTAGGGCGGGCGGGCTTTTGATATTGTAAAATAAGGGTTTTCTTTATGGTTTAGCGGGCTCTTAGTTTATCCCGACCTAAGTCGTTTTTATCACTCCCTGATTATCCCCGCCTTAAAGGGTGCGGGCAAGGTGCGGGGAGCGGGGGCGGGGCGGTCGCTATCGCTCCCGTCGGTCTATCTATTTATAAAAATGAGCTCCCCTTTTCTATGTGTTCCCGCTATCAAGAAAACATCTTTAGGTTGTGGATAACTCTTAGATAATTATTAAAGTTTTATTTATTTTTTCTTTTTTCGGCGTTTTGCTCCTGTGGATAACTTTATAGCTTTTTCTTGTTTAATCTTAGCCAAAATACAATGATAAATAATGACTAAAACACTTGACTTAAGTATAATATAGGAGTATAATAAATAATGTAAGAAGGTTTAACATTATAAAGAAATAAATCGGGGGCATAAGCGGGGGGTCAGCGTAATACCTCCCGCCCCTCCCGAGCCAAAAATTTATGACAGAATTTAGAAAAAAACTAAAAGCTAAAAGAGAACGCCGAGCTGATATTTTAATCTTTTCCCTCCTTCTGTTCTCAATTCTATTATTTGGTCGGTTGGAATTCCTATTAAAATAATTAAGTCGTTAAGAGGATGAAGCAAAATGAAATACCTCTTGACTTAGAAAATATCTTCCCCTGGTCTGTGCGATTAAGCCCGCCAGCTCCAGGGGGAGAACTTAAAAAACTAAAGCGGGCGACCGCTAAAAAATATGAACTATAAAGAAATCAAGAAGAAGCACGAAACCACTGTAAACGCCTTAATGGAACAACACAAAGTATTTTGGGCTTTTTCTAATGAGCAATTAGAAGAAGGCAAGGCTAAAATCGGGATAACTGAGAACAGCCAGCTGGCAAGTATAGGAATGGGCGGGTTTTGCCCTAAAACAACCATTGAGGAGCTTTTTAAATCGCTAGAGCTTGAGAATGTCCGCTATAAACAAGAGTTAAAAGAAGCTAAACAAGCCAAGGAGGAGGCTATTAAATACGAGCTATCAAATTATGAATGCTATTATACTGGCAACCTGGAGCAAGTTATTGATATTTTTAGAGGTCTTTATAGTCCCGAAGATATAAGAAAAATTTATTTAAAAACTAAAGCTGAGGTTAATCTTTAAATTTATGTCTTTATTAAGAACTGAAAAAAAGTATTGGGTTAATGGATATTTAGAGCTAGGG
>Ga0100379_10005009_pt1 | contig 11513 bp, 10 predicted proteins | sample CryGeymeta201503_FD_80418 | JGI IMG/M metagenome (GOLD analysis project Ga0100379, IMG submission 80418) | Groundwater microbial communities from Crystal Geyser aquifers in Utah, USA - Crystal Geyser metaG 2015-03 | ecosystem: Environmental > Aquatic > Deep subsurface > Groundwater | place...
TGCCTGTTTGTGTACCTATTAATCTAACTAATGTTGCTAAGGCCATCGTTACCGGCAATAAGAATAGTTAATGTAATTTGGTGGGGCACAGACAATCCAAAACAATTTCTATGGTGAGCGTGTTGGCCTGCGTGAATACATCAAACAAACTACTCGCCAGTTGTTCTGAATCTACGCCAAAGTAGTAACTCATGGAAGCTTGTGGATCAGTATCAACCAGGATCACTTTGTTGCCAGCTTGTGCTAACAAGCCGCCCATCGTCACGGTTGTGGTGGTTTTACCAACGCCCCCTTTGTGATTAGCAACTGTCCAAACGATCAAGTCGAAGCCTCATAGTTCATACACACTGCTCAATGGATGCGTATTTGTACCGCAATAGGAAAATAAAAATTATCGATCCACCAAAAAACTATACGATCTCAGATTTTATTTGGGTCGCCATTTGAGCAATATCAAAATTATGTTCGGCAATATTGGCCACCGTCACTGCTTGGGGCATGCCATATACAACTGAGCTTTTTTCATCTTGCGCCCAAATTCGAGCCCCCTTGTCTTTTAAGGCCTTGCAACCCTCTCTGCCGTCAGCCCCCATGCCCGTCAAAATAATACCCAACACATCACCACCATAAACACTGGCAAGTGATTCAAAAGTCAAATCAACACTGGGTTTGTAAGCAGCATGTGGGTACATTTCAGCAGCCGATATCTTAATCTGGGCGTGGGTAGCACGACCTTCAATCACCATCTGTTGACCGCCTGGAGCAAGATAAGCTGTACCCGCCTTGAGCACATCACCGTGCTCCGCTTCTTTTACCTGAATCTTACATAGATCATTCAGACGGCTGGCAAAAGCCTTGGTGAAAGCGGCAGGCATATGCTGCACCATCACAATGGGTAAAGGGAAATCAGCAGGAAGCTCGATTAATATTTTTTGCAAGGCAACCGGACCACCCGTTGACGTGCCAATGGCTAAACACTTGTAATGTTTTTTAAGGCCAGAATGAGGACTGTAGGGTCTGCTGATAACGGCAGCTGGTGCGCTGTGAGTGCTTGCAGTATTTGCAGAAATTGGCGGCAAACTAGTGGAAAAACGACTTGTCAGCGGACTTGAGTAGCTCTTTTTGCGGCCTAAGGTTTTTACCCTATCTTGTAACAGCGCCACGACTTCTTTTTTATTAAGGGCGATGTCTTCAAATTTCTTAGGTAAAAAATCTACTGCGCCAGCATCCAAGGCATCGAGAGTTGCTTGCGCACCTTCCTGAGTCAAGGAGGAAAACATAATGATGGGAACAGGGCTCTGCGCCATGATTTTTTTCACGGCGGTAATGCCATCCATCACTGGCATCTCAATATCCATGGTGACAACATCTGGTTTGAGGGTCTTGACTAATTCAATGGCCTCAAGACCATCTCGTGCTTCACCAACTACAACCAGCTCAGGGTCCTGTTGTAGAATTTGCGAAATACGACGTCTAAAAAAAGTAGAATCATCAACGATGAGAATCCGATATGCCATCTAAACTTTTTGGAACCTCATACAATGTTACTCAGTCTAATGGCACTAGGATTTTTTGGCAGCATAACGCTTCAGTAGCCCCGGGACATCTAGTATTAACGCGATACCACCATCACTAGTAATGGTTGCACCAGCCATACCTGGTGTGCCCTGCAATAATTCGTCAAGCGGTTTGATCACCACTTCCTCTTGACCTATCAATGCATCAACCACAAAGCCAAGTTGCTTGGTGCCAATTTGCACAACAACCACATGGCCTTTTGTCTTATCAATTATCCCGTGTTTACCAGGTGTGCGCGTTAACCATTCACGTAAGTAAAATAACGGAATCGCTTTAGAACGCACGATCATGGTTAACTGCCCATCAACGGTATTGGTTTTACTCACGTCGACGTTGATAATTTCGTTAACTGAACCTAAAGGCAAGGCAAAAGTTTGTTCACCGACAACAATCATTAAGGTCGGTAAAATAGCCAAGGTTAGCGGAACTTTAATTTCTAAGGTTGTGCCGATACCAAGCTTAGAATCAATTTTAACTGTACCGTTTAGTTGGTTAATTTTGGTTTTAACCACGTCCATTCCAACACCACGGCCAGACACCTCAGAGATCTCAGTTTTTGTTGAAAAACCGGGAGCAAAAATAAGGTTAAAGGCTTCTACATCGGTCATTCGCGCGGCTGTGTCGGCATCCATGACACCACGCTTAATGGCGATTTCTTTGAGTTTTTCTGGATCCATACCCTTACCATCATCAGTGATGGTTAACAGAATATGATCACCCTCTTGTGAGGCGGCTAACTTAACCGTGCCCATAGTGGGTTTACCGGCAGCTTTGCGATCTTCTGGTGATTCAATGCCATGATCCACCGAATTGCGCACCAAATGCACTAAGGGATCGGCGAGGGCTTCAACCAAGTTTTTATCTAAATCAGTTTCTTCACCCTCTAATTCAAGGGTAATTTCTTTTTTCAAGGTGCGTGCTAAGTCACGAACAACCCGTGGAAAACGGCCAAATACCTTTTTAATGGGTTGCATGCGGGTTTTCATCACCGCACCTTGCAAATCACCGGTCACTACGTCTAAGTTGGCAATGGCTTTAGACATACTTTCATCGTTGATATTAATACCTAAACTGATCAAACGATTCCGCACTAAAACCAGTTCGCCCACCATGTTCATAATCTGGTCTAGGCGTTTAGTATCTACTCGAACTGTAGTTTCGGCTTGTGGCGCAGCACCACCCTTTTTATCTTCTTTGGAATCAGCGTCTGCTGCTGGTTTGCTTTCAGGCGCTTTTTTCGCAGCAGGAGCTGGCTCTGGTTTTGCTGCAGGCGCGGGGGTCTTCGCCACCACTGGTTTGGCACTCACTGGTTTGACAGGTTCGTCTACTGCAGATTTGCCCTCGTCGGCCAGTTTTGGCGCGTTACCCTTACCATGTAATTCATCGAGTAATGCTTCAAATTCATCGTCGGTAATTTCATCACTGGCCGCAGCAGTACTATTGCTTTTGAGTGCATTGGCCGCGGGTTTATTAGCAGGTTTAGGTGCAGCCTCGACTTCAGCTTCAGCTTTAAATTGGCCTTTACCGTGCAATTGGTCGAGTAAGGCTTCAAATTCATCATCACTAATGTCTTCATCAGCAGCACCCGTTACTGATGCTGATGTGGCTTTCTCTACAGAGGCTGGTGCAGCGTTACCGTGTAATTCATCGAGTAAAGCTTCAAACTCGGCCTCACTAAAATCATCACCTTCACTGGGGGAGCTTTGTGTTTCTGGCACGGCCGCACTGACAGCCGCGCTTGCAGATGGCGCTTCACTGGCATGGGCGCCGGTGTCTTCATCTTCAGATTCAGGCCGGCTGAGGCGATGTAAGGTATCCAACAAGTCTTGTCCTGCAGCAACCAGAGGTTGACCCGCTTTGACACTGTCAAACATCTTCACCACTTCATCGGTGGCTTGTAAGATGACGTCCATCAATTCTGGCGTCAGCGTGCGTTGTCCATTTCGCATGACGTCAAAGACGTTTTCTGCACCATGGCAAATATCAACAAGCTCGGTTAAGGACAGAAAACCAGCCCCACCTTTTACCGTGTGGTAGCCGCGAAAGATGGCATTTAACAAGGCAGCATCGTCTGGATTATTTTCAAGGTCGACTAATTGCTCTTGTAGCTGTTCTAAGATCTCACCAGCTTCAACTAGAAAGTCTTGTAAAATATCCTCATCAACATCAAAAGCCATACGCTCTACCCCTAAAATCCAAGACTCGAAAGTAAATCATCAACATCAACCTGGTCTGATGCTACATCTTCGCGACTTTCTGCATCTAAAATAGGCCCTTCAGCTTTTATCATATCGGCCTTAGTATCTGATTTCTTAGCCTTTTCTTTGCGTGGTTTGCCGTCTTTACCGTCGACACCACCAAACATGGTTAGCATGTATACCAAATTGTCTTCAACTTCTTTGACTAAGTCGATAACACGCCGTATTACTTGACCTGTTAAGTCTTGATAACCTTGAGCCATGAGCACTTCAGTTAACAATCCAGTCAGTTTTTCCGTATCCTCGCTGCCATGCTGCAAAAAGTCGTCCATACGATGGCAAAGTTGGTTAAATTCTCCCAACTTAAGCTGCCGAGACATTAACTTTTTCCATTCAGGTAGCAATTCAATCATGCCACTGTGCACTCTTTCTGCCAAAGGCATACAAGAATCCACCAAATCCATGGTTTTATTGGCCGCATCTTCTGTTGCTTGAATCACGTAATTCAAGCGTGTTTGAGCATCAGGAATATCTTCCTTTGCCATATTGACGATGCGATCATCGAGTTGAAAATTGTTCAATGAATCATGTAACTGGCGAGTCAATTTACCCACTTCGGCAAACAACTCTACTGAATTTTGCACACCCACAGAGTCTAATAGGTCTCTGGCTGCTTGGTTGTCATTATTTTCCAATAACACAACGAGTTGCTTGGCATCATCCAACGAAATAGGCGCTGAGCTTGCGGTTTTCATACTGTCTTTCCTCTTGATCAGGGCAGCCTGAAATTAACCTAAGCGTTCAAATATTTTTGCCAATTTCTCTTTAAGTGTGGCTGCGGTGAACGGTTTGATAACGTAACCATTTACCCCCGCTTGTGCCGCTGCGACGATCTGCTCTTTTTTCGCTTCTGCCGTTACCATCAAGACCGGAATATGTTTTAAACTGGGGTTGGAACGGATCGCCCTCAGCAAATCAATTCCTTGCATCCCCGGCATGTTCCAATCAGTAACAACAAAGTCAAAATCGCCTTGCTGTAACATGGGGAGCGCCGTGCTGCCATCATCTGCTTCTTGTATATTCGTAAAGCCAAGATCTTTAAGTAAGTTCTTGATAATCCGACGCATTGTTGAGAAATCATCAACAACAAGAATCTTCATATTCTTATCCAAAACTACCTCCGGTGAGGGTACAAACCCGTTTTTTTACTATTTTAATTTTCGTTAGAACGCCAAGATTGCATGCGTACTTTAAGTTTCAACATGGCCTGACTATGTATTTGACTGACTCGTGACTCACTGACATCCAGAACTTCACCAATTTCTCGCAAATTCAATTCTTCATCATAATACAGGGAGAGCACGATTGCTTCTCTCTCTGGCAACGTAGTAATAGCATGAGCCAAGGCTTTTTGAAATGAACCTTGCAACAAATCTTCAAAGGGAGAATCGTGCCCCTTACTTTCTTCGCTGCTGACCACATCTTCCGTGACCCCAAGATCTTCAATGCCAATGAGTTTGCCTGAATTTACCTCAAGCAACATCTGGTGATATTCATCAATGCCAACTTGCAGTTTTTCAGCCACATCAACGTCGCGGGCATCACGTCCGGTTTCGCGTTCTACCTGACGAATCGCTTCACTGATGGCGCGACCATTTTTGTGCACGGAGCGCGGGGTCCAATCACCTTTACGAATTTCATCAAGCATGGAACCGCGAATACGGATACCGGCGAAAGTCTCAAAACTTGCGCCCTTACTGCCATCAAAATTGCGCGATGCTTCAAGTAAACCAATCATGCCTGCTTGGATTAAGTCATCGACTAAGACGCTGGCAGGCAGGCGGGCTAACAAATGATGGGCAATACGTTTGACCAAAGGCGCATGACGTTCGACCAATTCATTTTTATCGGCTAACTGTTGATAGGCAGCAGCTTTACTGTTCACCGGCGTTCGCCTACCGCTTTTTTGCTCACCAATTGTTCTAAAAAGAACTCAAGGTGACCACCAGGTTGAGTTGGAATTGGCCACTCGATGGCTTTTTTAGCTAGCTTTCGTATCGCCATAGCGGCGGGTGAAGTGGGATAAGCTTCAACGATGGCTTTTTGCTTGCGTACAGATTTACGTACATTTTCATCAAAAGGAATGACCGCAACCAGTTCAAGTGCAACATCCAAAAAGCGGTTGGTGACTTTGGTTAGTTTGGCAAAAAGTTCGTCACCTTCACGTGCACTTCTCACCATGTTCGCCACAATCTTGAAGCGAAAAATACCGTGGTCTTTGTTTAAGATTTTAATCAACGCGTAGGCGTCTGTGAGTGAGGTAGGTTCGTCACATACCACCATCAAAATGTCTTGAGAGGCTCGTGAAAAACTCAACACCATGTCAGAAATACCAGCGGCAGTGTCAACGATTAATACGTCAATTTGTGATTGCAATTCACTGAATGCTCGAATTAAACCAGCGTGTTCAACAGAAGTCAGTTCAGTCATGGATTGACTGCCTGAAGTAGCCGGCGCTATTTTAATGCCGTAAGGGCCTTCAACTAACACTTCATCAAGGGTGCATTCCCCGGACAAAACATGAGAAAGATTTTTTTCAACGCGTAGACCAAGCAGTACATCGACGTTAGCCAGACCAAGGTCCGCATCCAATACCATGACACGTTTGCCCTGCTGGGCAAGAGAAATGGCAGTATTAAGGGTGACATTGGTTTTACCAACGCCGCCTTTACCACCGGTTACTGCAATTACTTTTATTAATCGAGATTGATTCATTCTTCGTAAGCTACTCGCTTGATCCTCAATCATACTGCCACTGCGTTTTGAGCGTAATTTTCAGTAGTATGAATTAAACCATATTTTTTATAAAGCTTAGCGGCACTGCTAATCAAAAATTTTGCATCAGCCACTTGAATATCTTCTGGAACCCGCTGTCCATTGGTTAAATAACAGACAGGCAGTTTAAATTCTATGGCTGCACTGACCGCTTCGCCAAGACTGTAACACTCGTCCAACTTAGTCAATATACACCCATGCAGAGAAACCTGTCGATATACCTTGATACTCTGTTGCAAGACCTGATATTGACAGTTTGCCTGCAATACTAAGTATTTTTTGATAGTAGCACAGTTACTCTGATTTAAAGTCTCTAACTGCTTGATTAGTCTCACATCTCTTTGACCAAAGCCCGCCGTATCAATAATCACTAAACGTTTATTGCGAAATTGAAAAAGTAAATCTGACAATTCATTGGCGCTTTGTGCTTGTTTTACGCTACAGCCGATAATGCGTGCATAAGTTGCCACTTGTTCAAATGCGGCAATGCGGTAGTTATCGAGGGTGATAATAGCCACTTGATCAGCACCAAATCTCTGTGCGGCTTGCGCGGCCAACTTAGCAGCCGTGGTAGTCTTACCCGTGCCGGTGGGTCCCATCAACGCCACCACTCCACCGTGGGTGAGTATGTCATCAGGACGTGTTTGTAATTTATTAGCCAACAACCTCAAGACAAACAACCAAGCTTCACGCTCGTTAGCATTAGCCGGCGCATAGGTCACCACATCTTCGGCCAAATCACTGGGCAGGCCCATCTGCTGTAAACGTGAAACGAGGTAACCGTGCAAGGGATGACGGCGTTCCTTATCTTGTTTCAGCAAACCAGCCACTTGAAACTGCAGAATATTGCGCAGGGAAGACAATTCTTGACGCATGTCGTCTAATTCAGATTTTCTAGTAGCAACTTCTGGGGTAGGACTGTTTTTCTTTTGCTCGCTCTGAATGGCTGGCGCGGCCTTAGGTTGCGTATTCGGCGAACTCTGCTGCGCCTGTTTTTCCAATAAGGCACGTAAACTGTCAGGGCCAGAATCACCGATGATCTCACTCAGCGTTGGGGTTTTGCCTTTAAAAGCCGGCGATTTCGTCGGCGTGGATGCAGGTTTTAAGCTCGCCACCGGTTCTTTATCATAGGCTGCAACGATCTCAATACCTTCAGCATGCTTTTTATTCGACATAATGACCGCGTCACCGCCCAACTCATCTTTGACTTGTTTGAGCACATCCCGCATGTCTTTACCGTAGAAACGTCTGATTTTCACACTACCCCCTTATTTGCCATGTGCATCGTTTTACTTGCCAACTGCACTAACAATTCTGATTTGTTTGTCATCCGGGATTTCCTGATATGACAGCACATGTAAGCCACTGACGGCTTGCTTCAAAAATTTTGATAACACGGGTCTTAACATACCTGAGGTCAGCAATACTGCTGGTTCTCCGGCTAATTCTTGCTGCTGGGCAGCTTCACTGAGGGAACTTTGCAGACGCTCAGCTAAACCCGGTTCAATACCCGCACCATCTGCACCACCTGCTTGCAATGATTGGTGCAACATCTGTTCCAACTCGGGTGCCAAGGTGATCACTGGGATCTCATTGGTTCCGCCGTTAATTTGTTGAATAATCAAGCGTTTAAGCGCAATGCGCACTGCTGAGACCAGCACGTCAGGATCTTGGCTCTTAGGCCCATATTCGCAGAGGGTTTGCACGATGCTGCGCATATCGCGAATAGGTACGCCCTCAGATAACAAGGTCTGCAAAATTTTCACTACTGTGCCAAGAGGCAGAATATCTGGCACCAAACCTTCCACCAGTTTTGGACTATTTTTCGCAAGTAAATCAAGAAGTTGCTGAACTTCTTCATAACCCAGCAGCTGGTAAGCATTGTTGGTGAGTAATTGACTGAGGTGAGTGGCAACCACGGTCGCTGCATCAACCACGGTGTAGCCTAAAGTCTGAGCATGTTCGCGCTGACTGGCTCTGATCCATACCGCATCCAAGCCAAAAGCAGGATCTTTGGTTGGCTTGCCTTCTACTTTGCCAAAAACTTGACCGGGGTTAATCGCCAATTCATCGTCATGACTTAATTCTGACTCACCGACGGTGACACCCAGCATTGATATGGTGTAGCTGTTGGGATTTAAGTCCAAATTGTCACGAATATGCACGGGTGGGATAAGAAAACCCAGTTCTTGTGAGAGCTTTTTGCGCACACCTTTAATACGTGTCAACAATTCGCCACCTTGGGCTTTGTCCACCAGTGGGATCAAGCGATAGCCAACTTCCAAACCAATGGTATCCACGTGCTGAACATCGTCCCAACCCAGTTCTTTGATTTCCGCTGGTTGGCGGTTTTGTTCTGGGAGGTTGGTGATGACCTCTGGTTCGTTGGCCAATTTCTGGGCGCGCCAATGGTTATAATAAGCATAGCCCCCGACCACGGCACTAAAACCTAAAAAGGCGATATGCGGCATACCTGGCACAATGCCCATTACAAAAAGAATACCGCAGGTAATGTACAGTGCCTGCTGATTACCCAATTGCCGTGTAATCTCCTGCCCCATCTCTTGTGAATCATTTTCACGGGTCACAATGATCGCAGTAGCGATGGATAAAAGTAGCGAAGGAATTTGTGCTACCAAGCCATCACCAATGGTTAATAATGTATATATTTCAATAGCTTGACCAAATGGCAAATCATGTTGGATCATGCCGATGAATAAACCACCGACGATGTTGATTAACATGATAAACAGACCGGCAACGGCATCGCCTTTGACAAACTTGGACGCACCGTCCATGGAGCCATAGAAGTCAGCCTCACTGGTGATTTCCATGCGTCGTTTGCGTGCTTCATCCTGATCGATGAATCCTGCATTCAAATCCGCATCGATGGCCATTTGTTTGCCGGGCATTGCGTCGAGGGTAAACCGAGCGCTAACTTCGGAAATTCGCCCTGCACCAGCTGTAACCACCTTAAAGTTGATGATCAGCAAGATAGCAAATACCACGATACCTACGGCGTAGTTACCGCCAATAACCACGGCACCAAAGGCTTCAATTACCTTACCTGCTGCATCGCCTCCCTCGTGTCCCTCTAACAATACAATGCGTGTAGACGCCACATTTAGGGCCAATCGCAATACGGTGGCGATGAGCAGTACTAAGGGAAATATGCCAAAATCAACGGGTTTTTTGGTAAACATCGACACCAAAATCACCACTAACGACAAGGCAATGTTGAAACTAAATAGGATATCGAGCAGGAAAGCAGGCATCGGCAAGATAACCATGCCCATGATGGCCAACAGCACAATTGGCGCACCCAAGCCAGAAGCAATGGATTTAATTTGCTTCTGGTCAATCTGATTAAAATACGAGGCTAGTTCCATCGACGAAAGTTTGACACCTAAACGACTTTGTTAGGCTTTTGCAACTAGTAAGCCAAGTTTCATTGCCACACAATTAACTGGCTACTTACCGCGCAAAACTAAAATTTAAATCATTAATAACAATAACTTAACGTCTTAGTTCTACTGGAATAGGCAGGTTTTTGGGTACCGCTTTGGGGCGTTTTCCCTTGCCTTTTTTGTAAGCTTTGAGCTGATATACATAAGCGAGTACTTGAGCAACTGCCATAAACAGTTTTTCGGGAATTTCCTGCTCTGCTTCCGTAGAGTAATAAATCGCACGGGCTAGCATGGGGGATTCGACGATGGGTACTTCGTGTGCATTGGCAATTTTTCGAATATGCATGGCCATTTCATCCATGCCTTTTGCCACCACAACGGGGGCTCGTTTGCCTGTTTGTTCATACTTGATGGCAACGGAATAGTGGGTAGGGTTGGTCACCACCACGTCGGCGGTGGGTACTTGTTGCATCATGCGTCGAGCGGCCGCTTGATACTGCAAACGTCTGATTCGACTCTTTATTTGTGGATCACCATCAGAGTTCTTGCGTTCGTCCTTCACTTCTTGTTTGGACATCTTCAATTCTTTGTTGTGTTTGTAGGCTTGATACGGCACATCAAAAGCGGCAATGGGAATTAAGGCACAGCACATCAGTAAGAAGCCCCATGCCACGAGATCCATGGCATGAAATAAATTCCTTGGGTAAAGCTCAAGATCAATCTGCAAGGCTTCATCTTGAAATATGGCCATCGCCATGTACGCCATGCTAGCTACGATGAAGAACTTTGCTAAGGCTTTGAGCAGTTCTACTACCCCGTTCATACCAAACATGCGTTTAAATCCGTTAAGTGGATTTAATTTACTGGCTTTGGGTGCGGCAGACTCCCAAGTAAAGTTATATCCACCGAGGGCAATGTTGCCATAAATACCCGCAATGGTCACAATCACCAAAAACAGTATGACTGGAAAACTAATGGTCTCTAAGGCTGATCCCCATGCTTGAAACATATGATTGTAATCATAGGTTTCGTCCCGTGATAAGGTCAAAGTGCGCTGAGTCACTAGATAAATGGCCTTGGCAATATCAGCGCCCATGACTAACAAACCAATGCCACTGCTCACCAAAACCAAAGCAGTGGACAATTCCCGAGACCTGGCTATTTGGCCTTTCTTACGGGTGTCCTCGAGCTTCTTCCCCGTGGGGTCTTCGGTCTTATCGCTCTGATCAGCCATGGCTCTGCTCCATTACTGACAAACTCGCAAGAGTTCACACATCAGTTGTTGTGCCCTATCCCACTGCATTTCGAAATGATAAGTAAAGTTATCCAAGGTCAACCACATAATGACCATACCCATAATTTGTGCGATGGAAAAACCGATACTGAAAACGTTTAATTGCGGGGCCGCTTTGGTCATTACCCCAAAGGCTAAATTAACAATGAGTAACGAAATAATGGGCGCTAGCGATAAGGTCACGGCGGAGATAAACATCCA
>Ga0100379_10005019_pt1 | contig 11500 bp, 8 predicted proteins | sample CryGeymeta201503_FD_80418 | JGI IMG/M metagenome (GOLD analysis project Ga0100379, IMG submission 80418) | Groundwater microbial communities from Crystal Geyser aquifers in Utah, USA - Crystal Geyser metaG 2015-03 | ecosystem: Environmental > Aquatic > Deep subsurface > Groundwater | place: USA...
GTCGGTCGTGGCCGCGTCAGCGCCAGCCGCGTCCGTGCCGCCACCGTCCGTCGTCGCCGCGTCGTGAACGCTGGAGTCCGTGCCTCCACCATCCGCGGGCGCCGGGCTCGCGTCGCCTCCACATCCGAGGACCACGATCACACACGAGAGAAGCAAAGCTCTGAGCATTCGAGACCTCCCGGCCGACTCGCGAGCCGCGCCATGCAGCATGAGTACCCTGGAAGGTCGCGCGCATTCAACCTCGGGCCCGCGCGGGGTCGCTTCAGGCGCCGCCGTTCTGGACCGTGAGGCCCGTGGTGCCCGCGCCGCTGCAGCTGCCCGTGATGCCGGACATGAGCAGGCAGTCGCAGCTCAGATCACCGAGGCATGCGTCGGGGAGAGACAGGCATTGGTAGCTGTCGGGGACGCCGCCCACGTCGGACAGGATGACGTCGCAGTACTGCGAGATCGAGACGCATTGGCCCGCGCTGCCGCAGTCGTGGCAGGGCGCGGGGAAAGCCTCGATGCTCATCCAGATGCCTGCGTCGCAGTAGAGCTGATTGCAGAAGCTGCAGGCGTCGCCGGGGCAGTTGCCGCAGGACTGGCCATCGACGGGACAGGCCATGCCATCCGCCGCGGCGATGTCGGTCGGGCACGCAGGCAAGGCCGCGTCGAGGCCTGTGTCCATCATGGCGTCGGCCGAGGCCGCGTCCACGGCGGCGTCCGTGGTCGCCGCGTGGCTACTGCCGCACGCGCCCAGAGCGGCGACCCAGAGCGTCCATAGAATCAGCCGCGTCGAGCGTCTCATCGTTCCTCCATGTGCCACGTCGTGCCACGCGCGGCGTGAAGGGATGTCTTCGCAATGAACATGCCAGCTTGGAGCGTCAGCGCACGGGCGTGCAGACGTCCTCGAAGGCGTCCGCGAGCGTGACGAAGAAGCTGCCCGAAGCGCGCACGTCCGCGAGGGCGGGCGTGGACGAACAATCCGTGAGCGTGAAGTCGAAGCTCGCGCTCTCGGCGGAGCCGGCGGTCCAGCCGCTGTCGTCGAAGGTGATGGAGCCGGTCGCGCCGGGGCAGTCGCCCCAGATGGAGGGTTCCGGGCCGACGCTGGGCGGCAGCACCAAGCGCACGCTGAACGAGTGGGGATTGTCGACGAAGAGCGGGAAGCCGATGGTCAGCTCGCCACGCTGCAGCGCGCCGCGCTCGACGCGGAAGGCGAGGCGATTGCCGCTCAGGGGATCGCAGCCGTCACCCAGGGAGATCAACAGCTCGGGCGTCGCGTTGTCGCAGCCGGAGGGGAGCCACGAGGCGACCGCGTGGCTGGGGTGGAATTCGAGGACCGCGCCCGAGGTGTAGGTCAGCGCGAGGCCGTTGCCCGTCGCCGGCAGGCTCGTACAATCGGCGGAGACTGCGCCATCGGTCGTGGGCGAGCTCCCGTCGCTGCGCGCGCCATCCGTGCCAGCGTCGTGGCTGGGCGTGGGCATGGGGTGATAGGGCACGCCGCCGTCCGACGTGGGCGAAGCCGGTGGATGGCTCGGGCTGCTGCATCCCACCAAGAGTGGGATGAGCAGGAGCAGCGCTGCGGCCGACGATCTCATGGACACAGGCTAGCCCGACGCCAGGGGACGCGCATCTTTCCGGCCGCCTGAACTTCAGCCGCGATCGAAGAGGCGTCGCTCGTCCGCGCACCGGGCGCGCGCAGGACAGCCTTCGACATGATCGTTCACCAGGCCCATCGCCTGCATGAAGGCGTAGGCCGTGGTGGGCCCGACGAAGCGGAAGCCTCGCCGCTTGAGCTCCTTGCTCAGCGCCTTCGACTCGGGTGTGCTCGAGGTGCTGTGCAGGTAGGTCGTGGTCACTCGCGCGGGTCGCGCCGCGGGCCCGGGCTCGAATCGCCACACCAGCGCACGCAGCGAGCCCAGCTCGTCCTGGACCTCGAGGGTGGCGCGTGCGTTCTGAACCGTCGCTTCGATCTTGCCGCGATGGCGCACGATGCCGGCGTCGAGCAGCAGACGCGCCACGTCGGCTTCGTCGAAGCGCGCCACGACGCGAGGATCGAAGTCGGCGAAGGCGCGACGAAAAGTCGCGCGCTTGCGCAGGATCGTCAACCAAGAGAGGCCCGCTTGAAAGCCCTCGAGGCAGAGCTTCTCGAACAACCTGTGATCGTCGTCGACGGGCCGGCCCCACTCCTCGTCGTGGTAGGAGATGTACTCCGCGTCCTCACCTGTCCACGAGCAGCGCGCCATCGCCGCAGAATATGTCATACTCCGAGGCGTGCGTAAGAGTTTGGCCATCGCGGGGGCGATCGGGATGGCGACCTGCGCCCTCGGCCTGCTGGCGATGCGTCTCGCGCCCAGCCTCGCGGCGGCGGAGGCGAACTTCGAATCCGAACCGCTCACCAGCGCCCTGACGATCCCGAGACCCGAGCGCGCGGCGCGTGAGGTCCTGGCCTCGCCAGCGATCGAAGAGGCTGTCGCCCCGGAGGTCGCGCCCGAGGTCGCACCGAGTGTGGCGGCGGCGGAGTTCGACGAGCGGGCCGACGCGCCGGACGAGACGATCACGCAGTGGCAGCCCGCCGGTCCGCGTCGATGCACTCGCCGCCACGGACACCGCTACTGCGATGGACCTCTGCGCGCGCCCATACCGCATGGCGTCGCAGCCGAGCGCGCGGCGCGTCTCGGACTCGGCACGCGCGAGGCCTGGTTCCGCGCGCTCTCGGTGGAGGAACCGGAGGCGTCGTGGCTGGCCGAGATCCCGGCCGCCACGCACGAAGAAGGCGCGCTGCTCTGGCCCGTGCCCGAGGGCTTCCTCGGTCGCGGCTTCGGGAACCGTCTCTATGGCAACCCGCACGCCACGCCGCATCCGGGCCTCGACATGCCTGCCGCCTCGGGCGCCGAGGTGCGCGCCGCCGCCGACGGCTTGGTCATCTACGCGGGCGACGAGCGTCGCGGCTACGGCAACGTCGTCCTGCTGGTGCATCGCGGCGGCGACGTCACGCTCTACGCGCACTGTCGCGCGCTCCACGTGTTCGCGGGCGAGCTGGTGGAGCGCGGCGCGCGCCTCGGGGAGGTGGGCAAGCGCGGACTCGCCCACGGCAATCACCTGCACTTCGAGTGGCGACGTCGGGGCCACGCCAAGAACCCGGTGCGGCACCTCGTGGGTCGTCCGGACCATGCCGCCGAGACCGAGCTCGCCAACGCTCAGCGTGACCGCCGACGCGAAGGCGAAGCCGAGCTGCACGAGCTGCGCGAGCGCGCCGAGCGCAACGCCGCCCTGCGCGCGCGTCGAGCCGCGCACAGGGCCGCCGCCGCACGGCGCTGAGTTCGTCGACGTGCGGCATCGGTTGCCGAGGATCAATCCCAGTATTGCCGCCGCGACGACTCTCTAGCGCGGAGGTGCGACATGCGCGTGACCTTGGTGGGTGCGGACTTCGAGGAGAACCTCGGCCTGGGCATGCTCTCGGCGAGCGCGCGGCGGGCGGGGCATGAGGATTTCGTCGTGCCCTTCGACGAGCCCGAGAGCGTGAACGAGGTCGTGCGCGACGTGCTCGCGACCGCGCCCGACGTGATCGGTCTGGCGATCCAGTTCCAGCATCGCGCGGCCGAGTTCCTCGATCTGGCGCGACGTCTCAGGCGCGCGGGCTACCGTGGACACCTGACCTGCGGCGGTCAGTTCCCGACCCTCGCCGCCGAGGACGTACTGCGCGAGAACCAAGCCGTCGACAGCATCGTGCTGCACGAAGGCGAACAGACGCTGGTCGACCTGCTCGCCGCCCTCGACGTCCAAGGCTCGCTGGGCGATGTCGCGGGCCTGGCTCTGCGCGCGGACGACGGAGCTCTGATGCGCACAGCCGCGAGGCCACTGCTGAACGACCTCGACCAGTTGCCCTTCCCCACGCGCTATCGCCCCCACGCGCGACACATGGGCGTACCCTTCATCCCGATCATGGGCGGCCGCGGCTGCTGGGGCGCCTGCTCCTACTGCTCCATCACCAGCTTCTATCGTGACGCGCGCGCCCACGCGAGCGGTCCGATGCTGCGCCATCGCAGCCCCGAGGACGTGGCCACGGAGATGGCGCTGCTCTGGCACGCCGCGGGTGGACAGGCCGTCTTCTGTTTCCACGACGACAATTTCCTGCTGCCGCGCCCGGAAGCATCGGTGAAGCGCGTGCGCGCGATTCGCACGGCTCTGGATGAGCTGGGTGTGGGACGCGCGGCGATGATCGGAAAGTGCCGCCCCGATTCCCTCACGCCCGCGCTCGCCAAAGAGCTGGCCGAGCTTGGCGTGATCCGCCTGTATGTCGGCGTCGAGAACGCCTCGCAGCTCGGCTCGGATCATCTCAATCGCAAGAATCAAACCGCGTGCGTCACCGACGCCCTGCGCGCCTGTCGCGAGGCGGGCATCTTCGTCTGCTACAACCTGCTGCTCTTCGAACCGGACGCACGCATCGACGACATCCGCGAGAACGTTCGGTTCATGCGCGACCACGCGCAGCATCCCGTGAACTTCTGCCGCGCCGAGCCCTACGTGGGCACACCCCTCGCGCACCAGCTCGAGACGCGCCAGAGTCTGGGCGGCAGCTACCTCGGCCACGGCTATCGCATCGAGGACGACGACACGGAGCTGCTCTTCCGCGTCTGCTCCGCCGCGTTCCGACAGCGCAACTTCGAGGCCTCGGGCGTCGCCAATCGCTCCATGGGACTCGGCTACAGCATGAAGCTGCTCGAGTTCTTCCACCCCGGCGCGCCGGGGCCGATGGCCTCGCTCGCGCGTCGCACGGAGCAGCTCACGCGCGAGATCGTGCTGGAGACGGCGTCCTTCCTCGACACCGCCAGGGTGCTGGTCGAGCAGTGTCGCGACGACGCAGACGCGCTCCAGCGTGAGACGGCCTTGCTCGGGTTGCGCATCGCCGCGGCCGACCGTCAACGGCACGCCGAGCTCGACGCCCTGCACGCGGACTTCGTGCGCTACGCCGGCAAGCTGCCGACGCCCGTCCGCGAGCGCGTGAAACCCCCGCCCCGTCTGTTCGCGCTGGCGCAGACCGCCCTGCTGGGCGCGTCGCTGGCGGCCTGGGCCGAGGCCTGCTCGTGCGAGCCGGTGAGGGACTTCATCGAGCAGTTCGAGTCGCACCCCGTGGTCGACCCGCCGCCGCCCGACATCCCGCCTGCAGATCCGCTGCCTCCCGACTACCTGCCCAACGTCACGGATCCGGTGCCGCAGCAGTTGCCGAATGACCCGCCCACCATGGTGGAAGAGAATGAGACGAACTCCACGACGATGCATCATCGGCGTCGTCACCCGCGGCCCTATCCCATCGTCAACGACCCCGTGCCGCGCGACCTCGATCGCTACGACGTGCCGCCGAACGATCCCGCGCCCAACGATTTCGAACGCCCGCCAGTCGTCGATCCGCCTCCGCCACCCATCATGGCGCCCGATCCCCTGCCTCCCGATTTCCCCAGCGCGCACAAGGCGACGAGCGACGACAAGGTGGCCACCACGCGCCTGATCGATCAGTGGCGTGACACCTCGCCGCGACGCGCCATGCGCTCGGACGACCTGCCCATGCACCAGCCGCCGAACATCTCCCTCGACGCCTGGCGTGAAGACGGTGTGGTGCGCGTGCACCTGCTCGGTGGCCCCGAGCGCATCTCCCTACGCTGGGAAGGCGACGGAGTCATCGACGGAGATGGCCGCGACGTGCGCTGGACGCCCAGCACGCCGATGGATCAGATCCGCGTCGCCGTGCGCAGCGACGGAGGCGTCGCCATCGTAGCGCTCATGGCCACGAGAGTCTGAGTCCGCGGCGGCGTCCGCGTGCGAGCTCCGCGTCGGTATCGGTGTCCGGTCCCTGCCTCGGCCTCGCCCTCGGCCTCGGTCTCGGCCTCGGACCGCCCGCTCCCTTCCGGACTCCCGTGGCGCCCGTCGCCGTGACGGTCTAATAACCGCTCCATGAGCCAAGTACTTCGCGAGCTCGTCGGGATCCTCAGCCTCGAGCGCATCGAAGAGAACATCTTCCGTGGGCCGAGCCAGAACCTGGGCTGGGGTCGTGTCTTCGGCGGGCAGGTCGTGGGCCAGGCGCTCTCGGCGGCGGAGCAGACGGTGCCCGACGGGCGCGATGTGCACTCGCTGCACGGCTACTTCCTGCGCTCGGGCGACGCGGAGAAGCCCATCGTCTTCACCGTCGATCCGATCCGCGATGGCAAGAGCTTCACCACGCGCCGAGTGGTCGCGGTGCAGGACGGCAAGGCCATCTTCAACCTCGCCGCGTCCTTCCACCTGCGCGAGCCGGGCTTCGATCACCAGACCTGCGCCATGCCGGACGTGCCCGACCCGGACGACCTGCCCTGCGAGCGCGAGCTCGGGACCAAGTACCTGGCCAAGCTGCCCGAGAGCATGGTGGCTCAGCTGCCCAAGGCCATGCGCCATCGCATCGTCGCCGAGCGACCGATCGAGGTGCGCCCCGTCAGCCCCATCGATCCCATGAACCCGGGCGTGCGTGCGCCGACCGCGCAGGTCTGGTTCCGCGCCAACGGCGAGCTGCCGGACAAGGCGCACGTGCACCACTACCTGCTCGCCTACGCCTCGGACTTTCACCTGCTCACGGCCTCGATGCGGCCGCACGCCGTCTCCTGGCTGACGCCAGGCATGCAGGTCGCCAGCCTCGATCACGCCATGTGGTTCCACCGCGACTTCCGCCTGGACGACTGGCTGCTCTACGACATCGACTCACCCACGGCGACGGGCGCGCGCGGCCTGTCCCGGGGTCGCTTCTTCCGCCGCGACGGCACGCTCGTGGCGACCACCATGCAGGAGGGGCTGATCCGAGACCGGCGAGGCTGAACCGCAGGTCGACGGACGAAGAACGCCCCGACCGCATCGGCGACCGGGGCGTCCTCTCGAGGAGTCGGAGCGTTCAGCCGACCGGCATCTCGGTCGGATCGCTGGCGTTGCCCGCGGCGTCGGTGGCCGTGATGCGCAGCACGTCGCCGCGACAGGCCGTGATGCTGGTCGAGAAGGAGCCATCGGCGCCTGCGGTGGCGTTGGCGGTGGTGCTGCCCTCGGTGACGTTCAGCACGCGCACCCGCGCCGCACCTTCGACGGCTGCGCTGCCACCCGTCACGTTGATGCGCTCCGTGCGCGCGAGGCAGGTGGAGAGGGTCGTGCTGCCGAGGGAGATGTGCGCGGAGTCGGGCGCGCTGGGCGCGATGTCGTCGTGCGTGATGGCGACGAGCGCGGCCGGACTCTCGATCGCACCATCGATGGAGACGACCTCGAGGCTGTTGTCCATGTTCGCCTGCAGCGTGACGTCGACGCTGAACACCCCCGTGCTGGCGTCGGTCGGGCCCATGGCGTCCGCCGCGCCACCGCGGATCGTGATCGTCACGCCAGCGGTCGGCGTGGTGATGTGACCCGAGACGGTGAAGGTCGCCATGTTCGTGGGCGGAGGCGTGGGTGCGTCGACGACGGGTGCGTCCGGTGTCGACGAGGAGTGCGTGACGTTCATGGTGGAGGGCGCCGAGGCGTTGCCAGCTCGGTCGGTCGCGATCACGGACAGGGTCGTGGTCGAGTCCTCCGCGATGGTCACGGGGATGGAGAAGGCGCCCGCGGCGTCGGCGGTGCCCGCGGCCGCAGAGGTCGCGCCCGATACGGCGATGCGTGCGTTCGGCTCCGACGTGCCCGAGATGGTCTGGGCGGTCTGGTTGGTCGGGCTCGCGAGCGGGTTGAGGTCGGGCGCAGCTGGCGCGATGTCGTCGTGCACGATGGTGACGATGGTCTCGACCGTGCTGGCCGCGCGCGTCAAATGCAGCTCGTTGCGCGCGTTGGCGTTCAGCGTCACGGAGGCGCTGAAGCGTCCGTCACCACCCGCGGTGGCCATCACGGGGCTCGCGCCGCCCGCGATGCTGACGGCGGCGCCGGCCTCGGTCGTGCCCTGGAGCGTGATGGGGTTGTCCGCCGTGGGCGAGACGAAGGGGTCCACCGAGATGGGCGTGGGCAGCGAGCTGTCTTGCGTGACGGTCAGCACCGTCGCGTCGCTGGCGTTGCCCGCGGCGTCGCTGGCGACGACCTCGAGCATGTTGTCGCTATCGGACGTCAGCGGGACGTCGGCTGCGAAGGCGCCCGCGTCGTCGGCCGTGGCGTCCACCGCGGCCATGCCGCCCGTGATGTGGATCCGGGCGAGTGCTTCGGTCGTGCCTGTGAGGTGGGCCGAGTCGGCGCCCGTGGGGGAAGCCACGGCGTCGAGGCTGGGCGCGTCGGGCGCGATGTCGTCGTGGATGATCACGAGGGTCGCGGGCGCGCTCGATCCGCCGGTGGCGGGCACGACGGCGAAGGCCGTGAGCGTGTTCTCCGCGTTGTGATGCAGCCCGACCGTGAGGTCGAAGGAACCGTCGGCGCCGGCCACGCCGGTGACGGGAGCCGCGCCACCGGCGACGCTGATGGAGACGCCGGGCTCGGCGCTGCCCGTGACGTGGATGGGATCCGCCGAGGTCGGGCTGGGCTGCGAGTCGAGCACGGGCGCCTCGAGCGCGATCGTCGGGTTGTGCACGATGACGGCCATGGCCGCCTCGCTGGCGTTGCCCGCGGCGTCGGTGGCGATCAGGCTGAGGTCATTCTCGGTGATCGAAGCGACCGCCGTGTTCAACGTGATCTCGAGCTCGAAGTGGCCCGCGCCATCGACGGTCGTCGAGCCGTCGGCCGCGCCGCCGGTGACGCTGAGCGTGGCGCCGGGCTCCGCCGAGCCGCGCAGCGTCTGCGTAGCGCGCCACGTGGGGCTCGTCACCGGATCGAGCGTGGGCGTGGTCGGTGGCGTGCCGTCGTGTTCGATCGAGAGCGTGGTCGCGGGGCTCTCGATGCCGTCGAGGACCTGGGAGACGAGCAGGGTGTTGATCGAGTCGGCGTTCAGCATGACGTCGACCGAGAACGTGCCGTCAGCCGCGACATCGGCGCTGGCGATGGGCTCGGCGCCGCCCCGGACTTGGATCGTCGCGCCGAGCTCGCCAGCACCTGTGAGGGTGATGGGATTCTGATTGGTCGGCGAAGCGAACGCGTCGAGCGAAGGCGCGGCGAGCTCACCGCCGTCCATCGGTGGCGGCGAGCCGCCGCCACCACAGGCTGCGAGTAGGCCGATCGAGAGAAGACAAGGAAAGAGAAGAGAGCGAATACGAATGTGCATGGAACCTCCGATGCACGACTAGTGCACGCTGCGTGCCGACCGGGAGGAGCCCATTTTCCACAGATCATGAGCCGCTTTGCCCACTGCCTGAGGGATCGAGCCTACAGTCGCGGCGTCGCTGTCGTGCAGACCCCACAGCAGACGTTGCCTGGCGCGCGCATGGCATCTCGACGCGGTGGCGAGCGTGTTATCGTCGGGCCATGACGCTCGAGACGACGCCGCTTCAGGCCGATCGCCAGTACCTCCCGGTGCAGACGCTGCGGGTGGACGTGGAGGAGGGACCCGACAAGGGTCAATCCCACGTGGCGTTGGCCGAAGCGTTCTCCATCGGTACCTCCGAGGGCAACGATCTCGTGCTCTCCGATCCGACGGTGTCGCGCTACCACGTCGATCTGACGCGGGGCGCGCAGGGCATCGTCGTGATCGATCGGGGCTCGACCAACGGCACCTTTGCCGGCTCCACGCGCATCGAGCGCGGCCTGGTCGCGCCGGGCACGCGTCTGCGACTCGGGCGCAGCCTGCTGCGCGTCACGGACGCCGAGGCGACGACGGTCGAGCTGCACGCGGGCGAGGTGCTTGCCGATCTGCACGGCCGCTCCGCCGTCATGCGGCGCCTGATGGCGCAGATCGAGCGCTGCGCGCAGACCGACGTCTCGGTGCTGATCGTAGGCGAGTCGGGGACGGGCAAAGAGCTCATCGCGCGCGCCCTGCACAGCGTCGGGCCACGCGCGGCCGGGCCCTTCGTCGTGGTCGACTGCGGCGCGCTGGCTCCGCATCTGGTCGCGAGCGAGCTCTTCGGTCACGAGCGCGGCGCCTTCACCGGTGCGGAGCAGCGTCACCCGGGCGCCTTCGAGCGCGCCCATGGCGGCACCCTGTTCCTCGACGAGGTCGGCGAGCTGCCGGCGGAGCTGCAGTCCGTGCTGCTCGGGGCGCTGGAGCGTCGGAGCTTCCGTCGAGTCGGCGGACGCCAAGAGATCGAGGTCGACGTCCATGTGGTCTCGGCCACGAATCGGGATCTACGCGCCGAGGTCAACGCCAACACCTTCCGCCTCGACCTCTACTATCGGCTCGCGGTGGTCGGGCTCTCCGTGCCTCCGCTACGCGAGCGGCCCGAGGATCTGGGTCTCTTAATAGCTCACTTCCTGCGCGAGGCGGGCTACGACGGTGACGCGAACGCGCTCTTCTCGCCCACGAAGATGCAGGAGCTCTCGCGCTATCGCTGGCCGGGCAACGTGCGCGAGCTGCGCAACGTGGTCGAAGCGACCCTGGCCATCGGCGAGGCACCGCTTCCAGGCGCCGTGGCCCAGGAGACCGCGAGCGGCAGCGCGGGCGGCGACATGGAGCATCTGCTCCACCTGCCCTACAAGCAGGCGCGTCAGGAGATCCTGGCCGACTTCGAGCTGCGCTACGTGCGCAATCTACTCGACTCGACGGGCGGAAACGTCTCCGAGGCGGCGCGCGTCGCGCGCATGGATCGCTCCTATCTCTCGGGCCTGGTGAAGCGCCTCGGGCTGAAGTGAGGCGCGGGGGCGATCAGGGCGAGGCGCTCGCCAGTCGACGGCGGATGACGTCCGCATCGGCCGCGTCGGGTTGAAGCGCGAGATAGCGTTCGAAGGTGCGACGGGCATTGTTCGTGCGGTGCAGGCGGTCGGTCGCGACGCCCAGGCCGCGCCAGGCGGGCGCGTAGCGTGGTTGCGCTTCGGTCGCGAGCCGATAGAGGTCGAAGGCGCGCGGCACGAAGCCATGCACCAACGCGGCGTTGGCGTCACGCGTCAGCCCTTCGGCGCGCTCGACATTTGGATCGACGCGAAGATCCGGCAAGGTCGTCTCGAGCGGAACCATGGCTGGCGGCTGCGTGGTCGACTCGGTTGGCTGGTTCTGCGAGTGAGCGTGCGATGAGGCGCGACTCGGTCGCATGTCGGGTGAAGGCGCTGCCGCCGCAACCTCCTGCGCGTTCGCGGCTCGTGGCGTCTCCTCGACGACATCCGCTGGCGCGATCTCGCCATGGCTGGGCAGCGTACCCGTCTCCGACGTCGTGACCGTCACGCCAGGTTCGGTCGACCCTGCATGTCGCGACGCCATCCAGGCGGCCAACGCCACCAGGCCGGCGAGCAGCGCGAGGGCGAGGAATTTCCCTTTCGACCAGGCTCCAACGTAGGGCAGGGCCGTGCTGGATACATCCCTCTGTTGAGCGGCGCTCCCCATCGACGCCGTGTCGGCCTCGGTCGCGGGCACACCGGTCGGCGGCACGAAGTTCCAGCTCGGCGCCAGCCGCGCGAGCTCTTCGACGAACTCCGAGCACTGTCTGGTTCGGGTCTTGAGATCGCGTGCCAGCGCCTTGGCGAA
>Ga0100379_10005023_pt1 | contig 11497 bp, 8 predicted proteins | sample CryGeymeta201503_FD_80418 | JGI IMG/M metagenome (GOLD analysis project Ga0100379, IMG submission 80418) | Groundwater microbial communities from Crystal Geyser aquifers in Utah, USA - Crystal Geyser metaG 2015-03 | ecosystem: Environmental > Aquatic > Deep subsurface > Groundwater | place: USA...
ATTATCATGACGGGTGGTACTTCACAACTTCGTAATTTTCCCGAACTCATTAAGCGTCGCACGGGCGTGAAAGCACAGTTGGCCGACCAAGCCATGTTTTGTGTGGCCAAGGGGACGGGGGAGGCTCTTGAACACTTAGACGCCTACAAACGCGCCATCGAAGCCAAATACTAAAATAAAACGAATTTTACCTTATCTGCTTTGTTGTGGAGCCTCAGTACGACACTCATCGTACGACATGTACGCCTCGTGTCGCACTTTCTCCACGCCTCGCAGCTAAAGCAAAATTTCGCTTTATTTGTATAGGTGGTGGGATTTTGAATTTTAATTCTCTCGAATCTAGGGCCTTGACCCGAGCTGCCTCAGCGCTCGAAATTTTATTCATCTAAACGTTAGTAAGCGTATATTTATATCCTATACACAAATGGCCGGCGCCTATGGCGCCGGCCAAGGTATTATTAAAGTGTATGGAGCGGCCACAAGAACAATTTAGTTCTCCCGAGGAGGAGATTGCTTTTTTGCGTGAACAAATCGCTGTGCAAGAGCGGGAACTTTTGGAACGCAATCTTGAGGCTGATAAATCTGACCTAGAGACTATTGGAAAGCGAGAACTTCGCGATTATGTGACTTTCACTCCGCAGTCTGTTTTACATAATGAATATGTGCGAACACCGGAGGTGGTCGCACAGTCCCTAGCCCAAATAGAAGGCGCTCGCGATAAGGTGGAGGAAGTAATTGCAATTGCGCTAGAGAAAGGAGTGCATCACGCTCTGATTCTCCTTGAAGAACAAAAAAATCCTTACCTAACTGACGAGGTGCATCGTCGTTTAATAGAACATATACGCGCCGGTAAGGAATTACAAGATTTTAAAGAAAACGTACCCCCGTGGGCTGTACTTCATATGACTCTTTTTGAAGTGGCCTTGCCGGGTCGTATTAATAAAGAAGTCAGCGAGCATAGTCTTTTAGAGTTAGTGGGGACCATGCAGCAATTTTTCGCCGGTATGCGCTCGATCGGCAGTATCAGTAACGGCCATTACGTAATGGAGTTGGCGGTGGCGGAAGGTAGTAATGACATAGTACTTTATGTAGCAGTGCCGAGTGATCACATTGATCTATTTGAAAAGCAAATTTTGTCTCTTTTCCCCGGTGTGCGACTGACCGAACAAGTTTACGACTACAATATTTTTGTTGAAGGTGGGGAGTCAGCGGTCGCCATAATGGATTTGCAGAAACACCCAATATACCCGATTCGCCAAAGTGACGATTTTCAGTCTGATCCGTTCATGGTTCTGATCAATGCTTTTTCCAAGATTGAAAAAGAAGGTGGTGGAGCGGCGATACAAATTGTGGTCAAACCCAATGATCACATGTATACCAAGAGTTATGAAAAAATAATTGAACGCATCGAAGGGGGAATGCCGGTCAAGGATTCAATAGCTAAAAGCACACTCGGGGGTGAGATGATGTTGACCATGAAAGAGGTGTTTAAAAGTGGATCGAAAAACAAGAATGGTGGAGTAGAGAAACCTAAGGAAATAAACACTCGCGCGATTGAGTTGTTCCGAGAAAAAATCCGCTATCCAGTTTTCGATACTAATATTCGGTTGGTGGTATCCGCTACCACCAAGAGCCGAGCTATACAAATTCTTTCAGAAATGGAAGCGACTTTTAATCAGTACAAACACATGGAAGGTAATGCATTTACCTTCAATCATATTTTAGGGATTAAACCCCTAAGTCGGGCGGTTAAAGCTTTTTCGTTTCGGGAGTTTGATAAAAAAAGTGTGATGCCTTTATCTGAGCATGAACTAGCGACGATTTTTCACTTGCCGGAAAGTGGGGTGGGGGCGGCGCCGCAATTTAAACAAACCCACGCCAAAACGGCCGCCGCCCCGACCGAGATGCCGTCCGGTGGAACATTGCTGGGTACCAACGCCCACCGTGGCGTAGAAAGTCCGGTTTATGTAACAGAGCTCGACCGCATGAGACATTTCTACATTATCGGACAAACCGGTACCGGTAAGACGGTGTTTATGAAAAATCTGATTATTCAAGACATCTTGGCTGGGGCAGGTATTTGTATGATTGATCCTCATGGTACGGACATTGAGGATGTGTTAGCGGCGGTGCCTCCTGAGCGAGAGCAGGATGTTATTTATCTTGATCCGTCACAAATGGAGCAAGTGGTCGTACTTAATATGCTCGAGTACGACAAAAATAAACCGGAACAAAAAACTTTTGTGGTTAATGAGCTGTTTTCCATATTTCAAAAATTGTACGGTGCCAACCCAGAGTCGATGGGGCCGATGTTTGAACAGTACTTTCGCAACGCTACTTTGCTAGTGATGGATCATCCGGAGAGTGGAAACACGCTTATGGATATAGCACGAGTGATGAGCGACGCTAGCTATCGTCGAATGAAACTCGAGCATGCCACCAATCCAATCGTCACACAATTTTGGCGGGAGATTGCTACTAAAGCCGGTGGAGAAGCTGCTCTCGAAAACATAGTGCCATATATAGTCTCGAAGTTTGATGTCTTTACCGCCAACGATTACATTCGACCGATTATTGGTCAACAAGAATCTACTTTCAATTTCCGCGATGTTATGGATTCCCGCAAGATTCTTTTGGTCAATTTGTCCAAAGGTCGTTTGGGTGAAATCAACGCCAACCTGATCGGTATGATTATTGTGGGCAAACTATTGATGGCGGCACTATCACGGGTTGATAGTCCAGGGATGAACTTGCCGCCGTTTTTCTTGTACATTGATGAGTTTCAAAATGTTTCTACTCCGTCTATCTCCGCCATTCTGTCTGAAGCTCGCAAATACAAACTGGGCTTGGTGGTAGCTCACCAGTTTATTGCTCAGCTTGATGAAAAAATTCGCGACGCGGTCTTTGGCAACGTCGGCTCAATGGCGGTGTTTCGGGTTGGTCCAGAAGACGCACAGTTTTTGGAGCATCAACTGGGTACCGTTTTCGCATCTAACGAAATCATGAATATTCCTAATTACCAAGCGTACATGCGTATCTTAGCCAACGGCGTACCGACTCCGCCATTTAGTATGAATACTTTACCACCGCCGGAGGTTGATAGTTCGAAAGTACCGACACTTATAACCAATAGTCTGGCGCGGTTTGGTCGCCCGCGCTTAGAAGTGGAAGCGGAAATACAAAGGCGATACCAAAAGCCGCAGCCGGCTTCTTCTGTGGCGTCTGCGGCCAGCGCTTCACGCCCACTTGGCTAGTGGTGTTATAGTATTGTTGTTATGGAAAAGACTCCAACCACAGCTTTAGGTAAGTTTAATAAAAGATTTCCAGATTTTTTTAGTGTAGACGAATCTGGTGCTAAAAAACTTGGGATTGATACGAGGTTTGTTAATCCGGCTTTTAAACCAGCCGAAGTGCCTGATTACAGAACAGAACACGAAGCTATGAGTGCTGGGGCTGACGCTTGGGAAAAAGAAGTGGTAGGAGATGCTGATACCGAAGAGAAAACTGAATTAATAGGTCAAGATTTTAAGACTGAAGATGTGGCCGACCCACGGGACGAGGAATTAGAAGTGGAATTGCCCAGTGACATAATAGCAAAACCTGAACTAGAAACAATAAGCAGTGGAAGTAGTGCCGATGGTGATTTGATAGAAGAACCGACTGATGTTATTGAGGTTGTTGTTGATGACAAACAGATTGATAGGATAATCAGTCGTATGCGCGAAAGTGCGGCAAACATTAACTCGGCACCTCAGTCAGCCAGATTGTCTATTGTGGGAGGAATCGCTGTTGAAAAAAATATTGAACCAGAACCGGGATCAGAACAAGGAGACAAAGCTGAATCTGTTTTGACTAATGATGCCATAGAAAGCGTGCCTGAGAATACAGACAAGAAATTGCGCGCCGAGTATCTCGATTTGGTTAGTGGTCTTGAATCTTCATTAAAAAATAATATCGAGAGCCGTAATCTCGATGAAACCAGCAGCGAGTACATAGCCTTTTTACGCGTTGCTGTCGATCTACGGACTCTGCTGGAGATAGGTGTAGCTAAAGTGGACGGTGGTGATGAGATGATAAAAGTCACCTACAATGACTTACAAAAAGAAAAATTTGACACTCTTTTTGAAGAACTACAACGTTTATACCAAGAGTCACTTAAAGCCGAAACAAAAGAACCGGTTGCTGAGGTTAAAAATACAATCCTTGATCCAAAACCATTGAAAAGATTTTTAAATGTTAACAATGAAGTCAAGGTTGAAGAAATAAATCAAGAATTGATAGCTGAAGTTGAAAATGAATTAAAAGGTCTAGATACAGACCTTAATCTATTAACCGGAGAAGTTGATGCTTGGAAAGCAGATTTACAAACTAGGAAAAGCTATCGTCGGGTTAAGGACGAAATAAAGACCCTTATTCAGGAACATAAAGATGGAACAAAGGTCGCTTCCAAAGAATTAGTGTCTGAAAAAATGCAGCGGTTACGTGATTTACATGAAGCTATTTTTGAATTTGAAATGCGGCAAAACAATATGGTTGATGAAAATAACGAACCAATTGTTCCAGTAGAGCCCGCTTCGGAAGCTTTTGTTGACAGTGATGAACCAGAGCTGCTGTTTGATGATTTGCCAAATGTAACTAAAGAAGACTACGAAGCGGGTGTAAAAAGGCTGGAAGCCATTGAAAAAAGAAATGATGAACTTGAGGGTGCGGCCGAAGTCGCTTCAGCGGCGGAAAATTTAATGTTAAATGAGTTACGTAGTAAGGGGATGGAAAGGGAGTGGACTGCTGGTAAATACTTAGGGGTGGTCAGGGCACTATCTGAAATGCGGGTAGATGATTTCTTACGTACTAAAGAAGCGGGCGATAAATCAAGAGTGTGGTTAAGTGACTTACAAGAACGGGCCGGAGCGTTCGCTCCTCGCATCGAACCAAATATACTTTTAAATGAATATGTCCCAAAACTTTATCAAAGCATTATCAAAGCTCAGCGACACGCAGAGCGAACTGGCAATGAAGGCACTCGGGCTCGACTGCTCGGCATATAAATATACACAGCGTTTAACGTTAAAATAGTTCGTTAAAAAATGTAAGGTGCTACAATGAATACATTATGCCGGAGGTATCGGGTAGTTCTTCACGTGTAGCTTCTGCAGTCAAATCGACTGCGGGTTTTGATCTGCAAACCCAATCAGGAGTGGCTAACCTTTTAAAAAAATTGCGTGCCTCGGGACTGTCTTCACAAACCAAAGCCACTGTCCGTGAAATGGTACTTAGGTATGCTCAAACCGGTGGTGATGCCGTCGTGCAGGGTGAGCTCGAAGCTATTCTCAGCGGTCTTTCACTCTTACCTAGTTCTGATTCAAAAGAGGAAGTACAAGAGGGGTCGGATTCGACTGATGCCGTACCCACAAAAACTGAATCCAAAGTTGAGGCTAGAAAAACCTTTGGTTTTTCTAGCGGCCGTCCCGTGCCCAGTTTTATAAAACCAAAATCAACCAAAGAGCCGATGCCTAAACTCGAAACTACCCCGAATCCTCCTTTGGTAGAACCGACTCCCATCGTTGATTCGGTATCTCCGGTAACGCCTCCTTTGGTAGCTAGGTCTATCGAGCCAGTCGTTCCGTCCGTCACCGTGCCGGACGGAACAGCTGCTCCTGCCCAAGCTACTCCTGCTACTCCCGAAAAAAATAATTTAGATAGAATCCTTGAAATTAAGCGGGAAGTTATTACGCTGGTCGGCAATCCGGTTAATCTAGTTGATATAGACAACGCTGTTGGCAAACAATACATGACCACACTATTAGAGGCGATGAAAAAAACCAATGGTGGAACCAAGGAAGAAGCAACTGAGGCGATGAAAAATCTTGAGAAGGCTTTTGTGGCTGTAAAAGGGGTGTTTGAACGTGGACTAAAACCAGATTTTGAACCAGAGGCCGAATTTACCCCGAATCAAATTCCGGTTACCGAAGCAACCCCAGCAACCCCAACAACCCCAAATGAGCCTGTAGTTGAGGTCATCCCGCCGACAGTGATAGAACTCAAACCAGAACCAACTCCTATCATCCCGCCTCCACCACCGATTTCATCAACGACGCAAGAGCAATCTACTCCAGTCGTGGCAGAAGGAATAAAAGAAAATTTGGTACAAGACGAGGAGATTTGGAAAAAAGTGGCAGCTGAACAGGTGTCAGAGTCAGCTGTTGATGAGACAAAACCTGTAGTTCAAACAGAAGAACGTCAGCTCGGCGGAGCGCCATTGCAAGATATACCAACTTATGGCTTTTCAAAGCCAACCCGAAGTGTCGGTTTACCTCAAAAGACGAAAAAATCCAATGTTGTCGATCAACCGGCAGGAGTACAAACCCCACCACTCCCGCCCTCGATTAATAATCCTGTTCCTACCAGTGTTAAGGGACCGACTCAAGTTCAGCGTAATGAGATGGCTGATGATTTAATGTCCCCCGATATTACAGTTGGTTTAAGTCAGCTATTGTCAGAATGGAAAATATTTAAAGGCAGTGGTTTGTTTGGTATGGGTCCGGGTGGGATTGATCATCCTCTCTATGTCGGCATAAAAGACAATACTATGCTCTCGATCATGAACGGTACTTTCACTGGTGCAACTTCAGAAATTCAACAGAGTATCAATGACTACATAAATGGTTGGCGTTACGAGCAATCAATTGTCCCTCAACACTCCGAGACTTTTGAACATTTCCTACGCCGAGTGGTTAGAAAGGTACTAAAAGATGCAAAACGCTAAATTGTTGGCATAATAGAGTCAATGCATCATGCTAACTTGTATACCAAGAGAGAGGCCCTGCCTGACTTGTCACACATCGACAAAGTCGATTTTGTGGAAATTATAGAAGCAAAATTGTCGATTGATACTGTACGCAAGCTTATCAACCAAGTCTATACTCAGCCTCTTACAGAGGGCGGTCAGCGGGCAATTGTAGTCGTGTCTGACCAAATAAATATAGAAGCCCAAAATGCCTTACTCAAGGTGCTCGAAGAACCACCTATTCACACTAGTTTTTATTTTGTTATTGCTGATCACTCCCGCCTACTACCGACTCTTCTTTCGCGGTTTTTGGTGGCTACCGAAAGTAGAGAAAAGAGTTCAGAAACGGCTGTCAGTTTCATCAAATTACCGGTCGCCGAAAGGCTGGCCTTAGTGGTTGAGAAAACAGCTGCCAAAGACACTGCTTGGCAAAAGGACTTATTGCAAGGTGTAGAGCAATTGTGTCTAGATAGGAGTCTTTCCAGCCAAATAGCCAAAGAAGTGTTGTTTGTTAAAAAACACCTTGAAGGTCCAGGGGCTTCAGCCAAAATGCTCCTAGAACACTTGGCTTTAACAATTTAAAGTTAGTTACTTGTGAATATTGGCTTAAATAGCTAGAATAACCACATATGAATTTTGATATTTCTACATTTACAGACAGAGCTAAAGAAATTGTCGATTGGCTCGGAAAAGAATTTGCCAGTATAAGAACCGGCGAATCATCAGCTAGTCTTTTGGATGGCGTTCGGGTAGATTCATACGGAGCTAAAATGCCTCTTAATCAAGTTGGTACTGTCGGGGTAGAGGATGCTCGTACACTTAGAGTATCAGTCTGGGATGCTAGTCAAGTCGCAGCGGTCGAACGAGCGATTTTAGATGCTAATTTAGGTTTGTCGGTAGTAACTGACAGTAGTGGATTGCGAGTTATCTTCCCGGAGTTGACTGGCGAACGACGTACGCAGTTAGTAAAAGTTGCTAAAAACAAACACGAAGAGGCTCGGGTGTCATTGCGCAACGCTCGCGACGAAATCATGAAGCAAGTGGAGAAAGCCGAGAAGGATGGAGAGTTGAGCGAGGATGAAAAGTTCCGGCTTAAAGAGTCAATCCAAAAGGAAGTTGACGCGGCTAATAATTCGCTAGACTCACTTTATAGCGCTAAAGAGAAAAACATTACTTCAATTTAATTAACCCAGCATCGCACTTATGTCCATCATCTTATTTTTTGTTGTCATTTTTGTACTGGTATTAGTGCACGAATTTGGTCATTTTTGGGTAGCTAAGAAAACCGGCATGCGGGTGGATGAGTTTGGAATTGGTTTTCCACCTAAAGTAGCTAGTATTAAGAAAGGGGAGACGGTTTATTCTTTCAATCTACTTCCTATAGGGGGGTTTGTCCGTATCTTCGGAGAGGACGCGGCTGACGCCGCGTCCTCTCCTGACCGAGAGCGTTCCTTCATCGCCAAGTCACCGCTTCAACAAAGTATGGTACTTATCGCTGGAGTGATGATGAACATGATGTTCGCTTGGTTTTTGTTTATTTTGGTTTTTGCGGTCGGTATTCCGACTGTAGTTGATGAAGCGGATGCTTCGGTGGACGCACGACTAATTGTGTCTGAAGTTATAGAGAATAGTCCGGCGGCTGAGGCCGGTTTACCACGAGGGGCGGTGATCACCGGTCTTTCGGCCAACAACGAATCAGATCAAATCCTTAATGTCTCTTCGTTCCAAGCTTTTACTGAAGATCGCCCCGCCCAAGCTCTTGATGTTACTTATACCTACGCCGGTGAAGAAAAAACCGTTTCCGTTACTCCAGTTACGGGTTTGGTACAAGAGACGCCTAATCGAGCCGTGATGGGAGTGGCGTTGGCGATGATTGATGTTGTGTCACGGCCAATTCATATCGCCGTAATTGAAGGAACCAAACAAACCTTCAATACACTTATAGCAGTCACTGTTGGTATCAGTACTTTGTTGTACGACACACTTTTATTCCAGGCTGATTTATCTGGTGTAGCTGGGCCTATCGGAATCGTCGGGTTGGTGGAAGAAGCGTCTCAGTTTGGTCTAACGTCACTGCTTTTATTTACTGCCTTGATATCAGTAAACCTAGCGGTCATAAACCTATTACCATTTCCAGCTCTTGATGGCGGACGCCTACTATTTGTAGCGATTGAGGTTATTAAGGGCTCGCCAATCAAACCAGTTTGGGTGGCTCGTCTTAATACGATTGGTTTTTTCCTCTTGATTGCCTTGATGGTAGCAGTGACTTGGTCTGACATCGCCAAAATTATATAAACCATACTGTCTGCTTTGTTGTAGTTCGGTAAAATAGTTGTCATCGTATAAAAACGCACGTCTCCAACTATTTTCCTCCTCCAGCCTAATTTCTATAATTTAGGTAAAAATTTATAGCTAAATCGTTATATAGCGCTTCCTCGAATCTGAACAATTTGTAAAAAATCTTAAAACTTGAAGCTTCGAGGTTTTACCGATAGTATTAGGTTCTTATGAATCGGAGGTTTGTATTTTGTATGCCCGTAGTGGTACTAAAAACTAATGGCTATTTTACTAATCACTAACTACATAACATGAAACAAACCCAACTATTTACTAAAACCCTCAAAGAAGCCCCTGCTGACGAAGTAGCTAAAAACGCCCAGTTACTAATTCGGGGTGGTTATATTTATAAGAATATGGCCGGCGTGTATACCTTTTTGCCGCTGGGTCTTAAGGTTATCGAAAAAATAAACTCCATTATTAGAGAAGAGATGAATGCGGTCGGCGGACAAGAGATGTATATGCCGAGCCTGCAGGATCCCGAACTATGGAAAAAAAGTGACCGTTGGGATGATGATAAAGTAGACGTATGGTTTAAGAGTGAACTTAAAGCCGGTGGTGATATCGGGTTTGCCTGGACTCATGAAGAAGTGATTACGGATATTATGTCCAAGTACGTGTCGTCATACAAGGACCTGCCATTTTCGGCCTATCATATTCAAACCAAATTTCGCAACGAAATGCGAGCCAAAAGCGGCATCATGCGCACCCGTGAATTCTGGATGAAAGACTTGTATACATTTTGCGCGACCGAAGAACAACACACTGAAATTTACGAAGCTTACGCGGTGGCTTATAAAAATGTATTTGACCGAATTGGTATTGGCGATAAAACCTACCGTACTTTTGCTTCGGGAGGGGCCTTTACTAAGTTCTCTCACGAGTTTCAGACTTTAGCGGAAGCGGGTGAAGACGTGGTTTATGTAAATGAAGCCAAAGGAATAGCAGTCAATGAAGAAGTGCTTGAAGAAGCTGATTTGTCTGAACTGGGAGTAACTAAAGATGAACTAGAAAAACGTAAGAGTATTGAGGTGGGAAATATATTTTCTCTCGGTACCAAGTTTTCCGAAGCGATTGGTCTAACCTACAAAAATGAGGCCGGTGAAGACGTGCCGGTCATTATGGGCTCATATGGTATTGGGCCAGCTCGCGCCATGGGTACCGTAGTTGACTTACTGTCTGATGATAAAGGAATTATTTGGCCAGAGAGTGTGGCTCCGTACCAAGTTCATTTAGTCGGTCTTAATCTTGATGATTATGAGATGAAGGATTTTGCTGATGGAGTATATACAAGTCTAAAAAGACGTGGCGCCGAAGTATTGTATGACGATCGTATTGAGACTCGAGCCGGCGAAAAATTCGCCGATTCAGATTTGCTCGGTATGCCATATCGAGTGGTGGTTTCAAAGAAGACTAAAGAAGAAGGACAGTTTGAAGTTGTAACTCGTAAGAATGGAGAAGTGCGCTTTTTAAGCGAAGAAGAGTTGTACGAAGACTTCGCACCCGAGGCTTAATTTATATGGCAATCAAACGAGGTAAAAAATTTATTAGTCTACTTATTGGTTCAGTTTCGACTGATATTGGTATTGACTTAGGGACAGCAAACACTCTCGTGTACGTGAAAGGTAAGGGGATTGTTCTTAATGAACCAACTATCGTTGCCATCAACAAAAAGACTGGTCAGCTGGTAGCTGTCGGAAATGAAGCTAAGACAATGTTGGGTAGAACTCCAGCTCATATTGAAGTCATTAGACCTTTAATTGAAGGAGTGATTTCAGATTTTGAGGTAACCGAAGAAATGATTGCTTACCTAATTTCTAAAGTTCGTAGCGAGACCAGAAATTTTATTGCGCCCAGAGTAGTGGTGGGAGTACCATCAGGAATTACTAACGTAGAAATGCGAGCAGTGCGTGACGCTGTAAAAAACGCTGGGGCCCGTGACGTCTTCCTAATCGAAGAACCAATGGCGGCCGCTATCGGCGCTAAACTACCAATTGGCAAAGCCTCAGGTAGTATGATTATTGATATTGGTGGTGGCAACACTGACATTGCGGTAATTTCTCTTAACGGCGTGGTGGTCTCCAAAAATTTACGAGTGGCCGGTGATCACCTTAACGCCAATATTGTCAGCTACATTCGAACACAATTCAAAGTTTTGGTGGGAGACAAAACTGCTGAAGACGCAAAAATTGGTTTAGCTAATATCCTCAAGAGTGAACACTCAAAAGATTTGGTGGTGCGGGGTCGTGATGTGGTAACTGGTCTACCTCGAGAAGTGGTTATTACTGACACTGATATCCGGGAAGCGATTTCTAATTCGATTAACTCTATTGTGGAGTCGGTCCGCAACGTACTAGAAGAAACCCCGCCAGAAAT
>Ga0100379_10005029_pt1 | contig 11490 bp, 13 predicted proteins | sample CryGeymeta201503_FD_80418 | JGI IMG/M metagenome (GOLD analysis project Ga0100379, IMG submission 80418) | Groundwater microbial communities from Crystal Geyser aquifers in Utah, USA - Crystal Geyser metaG 2015-03 | ecosystem: Environmental > Aquatic > Deep subsurface > Groundwater | place...
AGCCTCATGACCCACCTGAAGCCACCAGAAGCACGTAAGCTGAACTTAGATGTGGCTATAGTAGAGGACGACAGCCTGAGAGAGCTACGCCATGCGGTAACCGATCTGGCTAGAGCACAGAGGCTGGCGATCGAGGCTGGCGTGGAAGATGCCCAGCGTATTGCTGAATCCAAATTGATTCCCGCGGAATTCGAGAGAATGAGCTAATGGTTGCCTCCGTACACCAGGATCCTTTCGGGCGGATCGACAGCTCAGAGCATGAGCTCCTGTTCCTAGAGAAAGCTTCGGTCGCCAAGACCGTAGAGCAATACTTGCACGAAATCTCGTACGCTAATGACCCAATTTATACTCCGACAGATTTCGCATTGAAGTTCATCAACTTTATCAAGCTAGTCAACGGCGGTAAAGGTGAAGAACACAAGTCTCCAGTTATGCATTACCACATGCTGGACCAGATAGAGGGAGGATCCCGCAACATCGCCAACATGTGTGCCCGCGGTACCGCCAAAACGGCGGTACTGGGGGAGTATCTATTCCTGTACATCGCTTGTTTCGGCGAGCTACCAGGACTAGGAGAGGTGAATCTGGCGTTGTATGTCTCGGACTCCATCGAGAACGGCGTCAAGAACATGCGCAAGAACCTGGAGCACCGATGGGAGAACTCGGACTTCTTGCATAAGTACATTCCTTTCATTAAATTCACAGATATTCATTGGGAATTCAGGAATGTGGAAAGGCACACGTTTGTGGTTAAGGGCTACGGCGCCAAGACTGGTGTCCGTGGTGCCAAGGAAATGGGTGTTCGCCCGCAGCTGGCCATCCTCGACGACTTGATCTCAGACGAAGACGCGCGCTCGCAAACGGTCATTGCCTCGGTAGAGGACACCGTCTACAAGGCTGTGAACTTCGCATTGCATCCTACCAACCACAAGATCATCTGGTCGGGTACGCCCTTCAACGCACGCGATCCGCTCTACAAAGCCGTGGAATCGGGTGCCTGGGCAGTAAATATGTATCCGATCTGCGAACAATACCCTTGCACAAAGGCAGAGTTCCTTAGCTGCTGGCCTGATCGCTTCACGTACGAGTACGTCAAGAGTCAGTATGACACAGCGTTGAAGACTGGCAAGATCGACTCCTTTAATCAGGAGCTGATGTTGCGTATCATGTCCGAGGAAGACCGCCTGGTCTTGGACTCGGAGAGCGGTTGGTATCACCGTAAGAACGTAATGATAAACCGTAGTGGCTACAATTTTTACATTACCACCGACTTTGCTACCAGTGACAAGCAATCTGCAGACTTTTCAGTCATCAGCGTGTGGGCCTATAATAACAACGGCGACTGGTTCTGGGTAGACGGCATCTGCAAGAAGCAAGACATGTCCAAGAACTGGGACGATCTGTTCCGCTTGGTCCAAGAGTATTCCCCGCAAAAAGTGGGTATTGAAATCTCTGGCCAGCAAAAAGGATTTATTGCCTGGTGTGACGAGCAGATGCAAACTCGGAACATCTATTTCACCCTGGCTCAGGAACGGAATTCTACAGAACGGGGCCTTCGTCCCCAAACAAATAAGATGGAGCGCTTTAATGTTGTGCTACCATTGTTTAAGCTACACAAGATTTGGTTTCCACTCGAGCTGAAGGAATCGGCACCAATGGCTGAAGCTATAGATGAGTTGTCACTTGCCTCCAGGAAGGGTTTCAAGTCCAAGCACGACGACTTCATTGACACGATCTCCATGTTAGGATCGATGGATCCGTGGAAACCCAGCCAAGTTACACCAAGACCCAAAGAGACAGATCCCTATTGGGCAAACTTGGATGATGATGACAAGACCTACAACGCATTGGATGGGTACCTCGTATGAAATTACTCGACATTCTCAAGGATCTCACATACGGTGAGTTGTCTGGTCTAACAATCGGCAACCTCATCCCTGATGAGTTCGATAATGAGCCGGATCCTCACCAGTACGAGCAAATCGTGTCGTACATTAACCTGGGTCTGACGGAAATCTACAAACGTTTCTTCCTGCGCTCTCAAGAGATCGACGTTCAGCAGCACGAAGAGATCACCACGTACAAGCTGCACAGCGACTACGCGCAATCGAACCTGGCTTCGCCGATTCTGATTGCGGAACGGTACATTTTGGATACTGCAGAGGATCCCTTCCGGGATGACATCCTGAAGATCGAAGAAGTGTACAATGAAGAGGGAACCAAGCTGGCAATGAACGACACGTCAGATGTGAACTCGGTGTACACGCCGGCGTACAACAAGGTGCAGATCCCTTACCCGAACGATGCCAACATCTTCTCGGTGCAGTACCGTGCTAATCATCCGAAGATTCCTATCACCCTAGCCACACACCCGGAGGATGTAGAGGTCGAGGTCCCGAATTCTCTGTATGCTGCACTGCTTCAGTACGTTGGGTATCGTTCCAACTTGCGCACCAATCCTGAGAAAAGTGCAGACTTCTGGAACCAGTTCAAAAGGACCTGCGATGAAGTCGACACATATGGGCTTGAAGTACAGAGCGAGCCAGGTGACTGGCGCTTTGATGAACATGGGTGGGCATAATGAAGAATCTTCGCAATAAAAACCAGCCACCACCAGAGACTGCTATTCAGACCTTCCTATCGACGTCCTGGGATAAAGTCCTGGCTGTCTATAAAAGGTTAGCTGACATTGAGTTACTAGCCAATACCATTGGGGCAGGTAATCTTGATGGTGTGCTGACTGCAGCAGATATAGACACCATTGCCAAGCTGAATGCCATCCTCACGGATGCTACCCTTGGAGATTTCGCGTCTCAAGCTGAAGCAGAAGCAGGTGCCAGTAACACTAAAACAATGACCCCACTTCGTGTGGCACAGGCCATTGCTGTTATGGCTGCAGGCATTAAAAATAATTTTACTGCTGTTGTAAATCCAACACCAAGCGATGACTTGAGCCTTGGTTATGCTGCTGGCTCAGTCTGGATCAATATTGTCGGGACGACGGCAGAAGCTTTTCGTTGTGCGGACCCAACAGAAGGAGCTGCAGTCTGGATCAAGACTACACTGACGGCAGATGAGCTTGCTACGATTGCTTTGAGTGGTAACTCTGACGATCTAGTAGAAGGTGTTGCAAAGCTGCTTATGACGGTAGCAGAGCGAGACAAATTGGCCTTGATAGAGCCCGAAGCTACCGCGGACCAATCTGCTGCAGAAATTGAAGCTGGTTACAATGCGCAAATTGCTGTGGCCTCTCAACTAGAGGCGGAAGCGGGAATGCTCACGGATGTCCGTCGCTGGACTCCTGAACGAATCAAACAAGCTATTGCTACATTGAGCACAGGTGGCCTTGCTTGGAGTAGTGCCAATACTAGCATTACTGTAGCCAAGAATACCGGTACAGTGTTCTATGCCTTGGGGGGAGGTGTCACTGCTACCCTACCAGCTACGCCGGCTGTGGGCGACATGTTAATGATTGCCAATAACGATAACTCTGCACTTTTATATAGTGTCACTGTTACGGCTGGTACGGGTAATGAAATTCACGAAGAAAATGTTATCGCTATCCCTTCCTGGATACTAGGTCGCGGAATGCGGGCAATTTTCGTTTGCTACGATGCTGGCGCCATAAAGAAATGGCACATGCTCCGCTCAGATACTCCTGGATTTGGTGGTGGGGGTATGGCAGTAGTTGAAACAAAAACTGCCGACTATACTGCTAGTGTTAATGAAGTTGTGCCTGTAAATTCAACAGGTGGTGCTTTTACCATCACCATGCCTGCCAGCGCTGCTGCACAGGCCCGTGTCATCATCATGGATGTTGGCAAGGCTTGTGGTACTAATAACGTAACCCTGGACCGCAACGGCGCCACCTTTGATAGTGTGGCTGAAGATTTCGTCATTAATCAGAATCATGGCAGAGTTGATGCCTCTTCAAACGGTAGTGATGATTGGAGTACTCACCTGATTGGCTCTCCCGACATCATTAGTGCCAACACTGTATTTATTGTATATAAAAATGTGAACTACACCGTGCAGCCTGGTGAACGTGTAATGGTAGATAGTGCTGTGGCAGGCTTAACTATTACTTTGCCTTTGGCTCCTGTTGCCGGTGCTTCAGTAGGTGTATGGGATGCAGGGAATAATGCTTCAGTAAACACGGTAGCTATTGCCAGAAACGGTCAGACTATAGATGGTGTGGCAGCAGATGATGTACTGGATATTAGTGCTGGTCATTTTGAGTTCGTATTTAATGGCAGCACATGGAAGCGTTCGTTCTGGGCTCCGGGAGGTTTGGCTCTTGCTGATGTAGTTGGGACACAGACTGATTATTATGATGCTGCCAGTGGACGATTGATCGCGTGGCTCGCCAGTGGAGCGAGTGGTCCAACTTATCAAGAGGGTGGAGCAAATTCGGCACAACCGTATATGTTTATTGCTCTACCTGATTCTGGGCAGCCTAACGCTACATTAAATACGGTTTTACCTAAACGCTGGAACGTTGGGCAAGTCAGGGTACGGTTTTTTTGGAAGCAAGCTGTTGCTGGAGCTGGCGCAATAGTGTTGGGTTTTGGCACTAATTCAGCTAATGACAATGAATCCATGCTCGGTGCTACAGGTGGGTATGGATCAGTAACAGACACAGCGCCCAACGATATTAACAAAATCATGGTCACAGGTTGGACCTCTCCGGCTGTTGTGACTGACGCGCCCACAGCAGGCGCTTTGATTCAGTTCTATTTGTATCGGCAACCAGCTAATGTGTTAGACACATTAGCGACCACGGTTCGCCTGTTGGGGGTTGAGCTTGAGTGGACTTCAAATGCGGCAACGGATGCTTAATCATGGCTAACCTCTCAACACTCATTGCTCCGTATAAGAAGGTTCCATTAAATGGCTTTAATGGAATCCTGTTGGATTTGCAGAACCCAGTTGGGGTTACCAACGCAACTTTCTTGCCTTTTAGTGAAGGGGCATTACTGGTTGAAGATAAAAGTAAGTTAATAACTCGTAATAGCTTAGCCCCATGGAACTTGGGAACAGACGGTTATTGTTCCCCTAAGGGTGCGTGGTATACATATGCTTCTCATGGAGCAAATACGCTAACGCCTGCTGCTGGTTATGCCCGTAAATACGAAGTTTGGGGTCGTACAAAGAATGCAGCACTGACAGCCGATCAGGGAGTAAGAATTTTATTTAATGTGGCGACTCAATGGACTGATTATTGGGAGTTAAATTTAGCATGGATTCCAGGAAATGTCTTTCGTTTAAGCTTGATACAAGTTGTGGCAGGCGTTGCTACTATGGAAGGAGTACATAGCTTTAGCACGATAGTTGATGAACCAGCCCATTACCATATGACTCTTGTTGACTATGGTGACACTATAGTTGCAATGGCGCACATGTGGGAAGGAGACAATATTGTGGATGATGAAGCTATAAGTTTAGCTTATACAGTAGGATCACGTCCTGCTAAAACAGCAATGCGGTATTACTTTACTGATTTTAATGGCAATGTATTAAATGAGTGGTTTATTCGCGGGTGTCGTGTTCAAGATTTTAAGGTGATGCCATGAGCAGCTTATCCCAATACTTCACAATGCAGGATGTAGTTACCATTACTAGTGGCAAACGCAGGAAATGGTTTAATGCTCACAGTGATATTAAAGAATCCGGATCCCTTGCTGATACGCAACTCATTATCAAGAATTATTATTCATTTTCGGGTATTACTTTATCAGGCACTGGTGATAGTAACTTGTCATTAACACAAATGATGCCAAAAAGCTGGGATGGTGGGCCAATACGTTTCCGAATAGGGTGGCATACAACCAGTGCAAATACTGGGAATGTACAATTTAGAGCTATTGCAGCAAACCAAACAGCCAGTGGAGAAACATTCGGCTCAGGAGTTGGAAGTGCCGTACAATTTTCACAAGCAGCACCTGGAGCTATAGATAGATTTATGCTAACAGACTGGAGCCCCCTATTAACTATTGTGGGATGGGATGAAAATCACTATATGTCCACACTATTACAACGGTTCGCAAGTCAACCAACAGACACGCACGAATCAGCCATCGTTTTTATTGGAGCAGAGATGGAATACACAACTAATGCGCCAACGGACGATTAATCATGACTACATTATCTCAATACCACGCATATTACCGTACCACTGATGCAGACGTTGAAGCCCATCATGTAATGCCAGGGAAAATCGGATATGGACCCAACGGCAAAATAACTGGAGTGGGCTACTTCCCACCGAGGATGAAGTTTGATGGGAGTACGGGGTATTACTCCAACACGGGGTTGACATTTAGCGGCAATAAGGTCACTGGCGTTGCGCAGTTCAAACTGCCATCATCCGCCGTGGACCAGCGTATATTTACTGTCTATGCTGATGTGAAAAACCGGTTTGCGCTTACGCTGAAAGAAAACGACCACGCTAATGCAGACGTTCGCGGCAAATTGCAGTTATTTAGCATGAACACAGCCGGCACAGTAGTCTGCCGCGTCCAATCATCTACCGCATTTAATGATGACGTATGGCACACCGCCTTCGTCCAATACGACGGTGATGCAGGCACGGCTGTAATGCGCGTTGATGGTAATGACGAAGTTGACGTAGGAAACTCCTTGCATATCCTAACCACTGGGACTTTACCAACAACTTCCTTGTTTTTTTATGTAGGTTCTAGCCACTCTCCAGATTTTTTTAGTAATGGGCTAATTGGTTTTGCGGGCTACCGAGATATTGGCGGACTCAACTGGTCCAACTTCATGCACCCCGACGGCACCCCAAAACCGTTAGACGAGACTACTTGGTCTCAGTGGGGCGGTGTACAGCCGTTGTTTTGGCATGAAGCCGGCAAGATGGACGAGAACAAAGGCAGTGCAGGCGCAATGACAAAAAACGGCACAATTACCTTGGCAAGTGCGCTTGCTTAGATAGAACGATGTTATCATTACTCAATATGTCATGAATGAGCTCACCGTGAGAGCAGACGTTTATGGTGAGCCGTTCCGACGCAGTTGCGAGCAGCCTTAATAAGAATACTGGTATGTTTGCGTTCTCTAATCAAGGTGGAATTGTAGTAAATTAGTGATTGGTAAATAATTGTCGAGCGACGGATCTGTTAGGTTCTTGATCAGACAATGGGATCGTAGGACTCTCCAAAAAGAGTCTGATATGATGAGCACTGTTTCGCATCTTCATAGGGAAATGGGGAATGTTAGAAGAAGCCGAAAAGAAGGGACTCAGTGCTCAGAACTGGACGTTGGTACTACCAGTTGGAGCTCTGACATTGTTAGGGGCATTGATGCTTTCAGTCTCCAATGAGGCAGCTATTGGCCTGAAATTGGCAGAGCAGCATGGTAGCAGTATCCTGCTTCTTCGTGAGGAAGTGCGGCTTCTAAGAGAAGAACTCAAGGACAGTGCACATACACGCTATACTAGCGCTGATGCACAGCGCGATCTAGGATACATCCAGCGCGATATTAACGAATTGAAACAGGCGTTAAAAGAAGCCAATGGCAGCTAGATGGACATGGGACGCCCTGGGAATTGGACAGGAGTCGTCATGAAAGAAGATCCTTTCAATGGATACGCGCCCGTCTGGCTCCGCCAAACTATTTGGGCAATAATTTTTTGTATTGAAATACTGTGGTGTTTTATACGCTTTTTAAAAGGATTTGGAAATGGCTAGCAGAAGCTCAAGAAAATATCGTTGGGGAATTGTTGGGATGGCGATTGTAGCGTCAGTAGTCCTGGCTTTGTCTGTTGGAGATCTCGAGGGTTACCTTATGTCGTGGGGTGGCACTGTCTTCAAGGCGCTGTCAGGTGGACTGATCGGTTGGCTTGTGAGTCGCTACGTGGTTGGTTTGGATCTGTCCAGTACGCCGGCTGAAGCCAGACCACTGGCTGGCCTCTCTCAGGCCTTCCTTATTGGCTCATTCGCGTTGGCGTTGGCTACCGGTGCGTAAGCTGGTCTTCATGGTGCTGATGTTTCCTGGGCTGGCTTACGCCCAGGTGCCTACAGAAGCTTGGGCGTATCGTGGAGACATGGTACGTTCGGCCTGGCGCGTGTTTGGACCTATGGCGCCGGTAGCTGAGTTAGCTGCTCAGATTCATCAGGAGTCAGCGTGGAAGATCAATGCAGTCAGTTGGGCTGGAGCTCAAGGGTTTACTCAGTTCATGCCTGGAACCAGTAAAGACATGGCTGCCCGATTTCCGTCCGAATGTGCGCCGGCGAATCCGTTTAATGCACAGTGGGCCTTCAGATGCCGAGATCGCTACCTAAAGTCATTGACAAGAACAATTGCGAACAAGACCATAAGCGAATGCTCTGAATGGGCTCTCGGGTTCAAGGCTTACAATGGTGGCCTGGGTTGGGTAAAGCGCGATCGTAAACTGACGGCAGCATCAGGTGGGGATCCTAATGATTGGCGCCAAGTAAACCTCTATAATGCCGGGCGTAAAGCGTCGGCTCACCGTGAGAATCGAGAATACCCGGAACGAATCTTCGGTCTCAGTCCGCGGTATAACTCCTGGGGAAGAATGCTGGAATGTTAAGACAATTCAAACGTTTTTCACCCTATGGTATGTACATCAAGATTGCACTAGCTGCCGGTCTGCTGGGCATCGTCGGTACACACCTATGGAATGACAGCCAGGAGGCGGCTAAACTGTCGAGAGTTACTCGAGAGTTGGGAAGTTTGGAACAAACCAATATCCAGACACTGCACACCCTGACACAAAATAAATCAGCGCTGAAAGAATGCTTGGATGCAAATGCCTGGAATGCTCTCCAGGCAAAGGATCAAGAGTTCAAGACTTTAGTGGCCCTGGCTAACGTTCGCTCCTTGGAAGAGTTAAATGCACAAAACGACGAGGATACCCATCGTAAAGAAGCGGCCCTACGTGGCCGTGATGAAGAATGCCGTACAGCTGACGACCCTCTTCCTGATTGGTTGCTTCCTCCAAGCTTGTGGGACGACTAAGCCAGTCGTAGTCACGGAATACCAGACAGAGACGGTGATCCGTGATCGCTATATCACTATGGATCCTGCTTTGACCAAACCGGTAAAAATTATCAAGCCTCGCAAATATGAAGGAAAAACTGATACTATTGACCTTATTGTAGCGCTGCAGCTTCAGCAAAATGAAGCACGTATGTGCAACGGCAAGCTGGCTGAGATCTCCAATCTGTCTGGGTCAGAGCCTCAGTAAAGGATACCGACATGACCACCGACATTACCCCACAGTTCCATTTGTACATCGAGCAAGGCGTCAATTTCGACCATACGTTCCAGTGGATGAACGCCGGGATGTTCATGGCACCGATCGAGCTCATCCAGGAAGGCTATCCGACCGTCATTACGGTAACTGCACACGGACTGCCGACCCTGTCGTCCCATCCGGTGATCATTTCAGGCGTGGAAGGCTGTCAGGCATTGAACAGCGAAAACACAGCCATGCCTTTCGCTACTCGCATCGATGCCAACCGATTCTCTATCCCACTGTCTAGCCAGGGCAAGACTTGGGTCCCTGGAACAGGGGAGCTAACCTACCATATCCCCACTAATCTAACAGGCTACACAGGACGGTGTGTCATCCGTCGTAACTGGTTCACAGAGACTCCCATCCACACGATGACAACGGAGAATGGGGGCATCACGCTCATTCCTGAAATCGGTGGCATCCAGCTGCTCATCCCGAAAGCAACGACCGCAGGCTTCACATTCAAGCATGCTTGGTACGACGTCGACCTAACGGGTGGAAACGGCTACGAATTTCGAGTCTTTAAGGGTCCTATTACCTTGGAGCGTGAGGTTTCGCCATGAGCAATGACGAGCTAGTCTACGATCCAAAGAAGCCAAACATGGTGTATCTGCGCCCTAACCCTGGCGCGCGTCCGGTCAAGTACGAAACTGATGTGGCCATGCAAGGGCTCATGCTCGACCGCAAGCACTCGATCGCTCTCTACACGTCTCGAGCTGGTATGGCTGTGGGACCGCCTGGCCCAACACCTGATGTCTTCGATACAATCATTGCATCTTGTTCTGATGAAGTAACCCCTATTTCTACAGGAGGTCCCAGGACCACTTTCCGCTGTCCTTATTCACTAGACATGACTAATGGATTTGTGAGAGCGAGCTTGACTAATGCTCCCACCGGTGCGTCGATGATTATCGACATCACCATGAATGGTTCTACAATGTTCAGTACTCCAATCCATGTTGAGGCTGGTTCCAGAACATCAGTAGGTGCAGCAATTCAGTCAGTCATTGCAATTCCTCTTACGGGAGGCTTACGGATCATTCCTGATGATGCTGAATTCTTGGTTTATGTGACCCAGGTAGGCTCGTCTTTAGCAGGGTCGGGGCTAAAGGTTGCTGTCACAGGTAAGAAGGTAGCTTAAAATGGCTGCCATCTATATGTGGTTTGAAAATGAGGAGATGATTCTTACCACAACTCTTTATCCTGTTGAATTGATCGATAGTTTATCCCTGAGTTGCCGTCTCACTTATGGAGAATTAAAACCTATACCTGTAGAAACCTATGAGATGTCAGGTACATTGCTTAGTATTACCTTACCTCAAATTTTGTTTTCTTATGGGCCAGATGATGAACAGTATCAGATGTCTGGGACGTTATTAGGAATAACACTTCCAGTCATTCTGATCATTCATCCAGAAGACGAAGAGGAATATACAATGTCTGGTACACTAATGAGTATTACTTTACCACTGAAACTGGTGACAGTTTATGCACCTGTCGAGAAGCTGCAACTAAATTGTGACATTAACCCGGCTTATTGCTCGATGACAGGAGTGTAAACATGATTACAGTCCACCAAAAAATTAAAGGTGAATACCGAGCTATTTTGCTCACAGCAGATGAACGTGTTATTTCTGATAGTGGTTGGCAGCCTAATCTAATCACTAATCAGGGACTGATTAACATGTTTGAGGCTGACTGGGCATCCCGACTAAATGTAGGGACTAATGGGACCGTCCCTCAATATACTAATACCTCTTTAGGTGGGTATTTGGCTTATGAGCAAATTAACCATCTTGGAACAACAGCCCCTGTAGCACCGAACTATGAGTTCTCTACCACAGTTAAAGTACGTTATGCTGCAGGAGTAGCTACAGGAACATTAGCGGAATGTGGTTTTAATAAACCCTCTTCTCCCACGAACACGAAATTAAGTACAAGGGCGTTACTTTCTCCTCCAATTACGAAAGCAGCGAATCAAACTCTAGACATTTATTATCGGTTTACTCGTTGGCCTGATATTGTGGATAGAATAGGTGTCGTCAATATTGATGGAGTAGATTATAACTACATTGTTCGTGGCGCGAATCTGGCTGAGTATGGCCAACCAGGCACATTTAGCTTTCTAAATGCATTTGGTGGAATGGGCGTAGCCAATTCATCAGGAAATACGCTTCATTCTGGAGAAATTGGAACTATTGAATCCG
>Ga0100379_10005030_pt1 | contig 11490 bp, 14 predicted proteins | sample CryGeymeta201503_FD_80418 | JGI IMG/M metagenome (GOLD analysis project Ga0100379, IMG submission 80418) | Groundwater microbial communities from Crystal Geyser aquifers in Utah, USA - Crystal Geyser metaG 2015-03 | ecosystem: Environmental > Aquatic > Deep subsurface > Groundwater | place...
TGATTTTGATTCGACCTTATTAATGATTAAAGTAGTAATAACGTTTTATTTCTTAATAATATTCTTACAATACAAATATAACAAAGCTTACATATTTATCTTTGGAGTGCTTAACAAAGTATTATTAGATCTTCCTTTTATTATAATAATAAATATTGCAGGGGTTTTAGCTTTAAATCCATATTTTATTATATTAATACAAGTTGTTGATATCTTTATAAGAATGATATTATCATATTTTTGCTATTACAATTCTAGAATTTGCTTAGCTTACTCTTTAACAACAATTTTAATAACTTGTATATCCATAAACAGTTTTAAATATTTTGGGGATGGAAATTATATTCATTTCTCGATTAACTATCTAATAATTAAAATAGTAGTATTAAACTCTTTTACTTATGCTATTCAAAAATTGATAAAACAAGATTACTATAATAAATACATAATAGAACAAAAGAATAATAAATTCCAAAACTTTATAGATTCATTTAATTCAGGATATTATTCTTATAACAATATGAAAAGTACAAAAAAGGCTAATTATAATAAAATTATTGATGAGTTAGCCTCTAATATATTATACAAAGATCGAAATGAAAATTATGTTACTTTTACTATAGGTATTATTATTAATAATAAATAATAATTAATTTTATAAATAATATTTTTATTATTTAGATCAAAAAGTTGATAACTTTATTGATTACGTGCTTCTGAATTTTGAAATAGACTTTGAAGTAGAGCCAAATTTGAAAACAAAACTAACTAAACTAAAGGATGAAAAAAATAAGATAAAACAGCTGCAAAAAATATTATGTTGTAAATATGAAAATGATATATTTTATAAATGCGGTATTATAAAGATTAATCTTACTAATTTATCAACAAAATACTTCGAGTTATCATTGAAAAATAGTAATAATGAAGAGAGTATAGAACTATTACTATTTGATATTACAAATTACTCAAGTTTTCAAGAATTGAATATACAAAAACAAAAAGGATTACATTTGGCTAAAATTGCTCATGATTTAAAAAATCCAATTCTAGTAATTAATCAGCTAATATCTATATTAAAAGAACAAAGTAGTAGTAAAAAAGAAAATATCACTGCAAACAACCAACATTACTTTATTGAAAAGAAAGCTACTAAAAAATCATCATCGGAGTTACAATGTGAGGATTTAACTGACAAAGAAAAGTATGACCTTATTTCAAAATTAAGTGATTATTTGCTATTATTAGTAGAAGACTTAAATGATTTTGTTAAAGTCGAAAAAGATAAAAACAAGATAAATGAAAGTGAATTTACAAATATAAATTTGAAAGAGGTAATTACTTTCTGTCATTCAATATTTAAAACAAAACAAATCTATGATACCAATAAAACACATTTAAAAGTTAAGTATTACATCGACCCAACTTTACCTAAAAAAATTTACTCAAATGAAAAGAAACTAAAACAAGTTTTAATCAATCTTCTTTCAAACTCGTACAAATTTACTACATCAGGAACAGTTTTAGTTGCTGCCAAATCAATCACAAACACAACAGGAAATTATGTAAGAATAAGTGTAGAAGATTCAGGAGAAGGTTTTAATGATGAAGAACAAAAACAACTATTTCAGCCTTTTACTATGCTTGAGAGAACTAAACATCTAAATCCTATAGGATCAGGATTAGGATTAATTGTTGTTAAGGAATTAATAAATGCATTAGGTTCAGAAATTAAAATTAATTCAGTAATAAATAAAGGAACTTCATTTTACTTTGATATAAAGATAAAGCTAAGTGATGATAAAATAAGTCACCATAATAGTTCAAGGACTATAGAGAGGAAGATTCATCAAAACTGTGGTACTCAAAAATTTGTTAAAAAAGAAAATATGATGCTAGAGAAAATATATCAACATGACCAACACGATGGTTATAATAATAATTATATTAATACAGATGTTGATCAAAATGAATTTAATAATTCTTCTTCAAGACTTGATTTTAAGTTTGAGCAAGAAAATATTTTCAACAAAAATAACAATTATAATTACAATAATAATTATAACAATTACAATAATACTTATCATAATGACACTAAAAATATTTATGAACAGTTTACTCAGCCAAATAATACATTAAATCTGAATTACTTAAATAATATTACGAAGCCAAAAGATAATGAAAAACAATATGATAATAAATTAAATGAGGATAATACAAATACTACTAAAAAAACTAATGAGAGTAAGTTTAAAAATCAAATTTGCTTAAGCCAGAGAAGTTTGAATAATGAAACTGTTGAAATCGAAACTGGCTTTTTCATGGATGAATACCTTAAAAAAGAAATTGAGAAGATTATCAAGAAAAAAAGTAAATTTAATAATGATTACTCATTTATATTACTTATATTTCAATATTAATATTATAATAATCTAGGTGAAAATATATTTGACAATAATAATCTTAATACTTCCCAAAATGAAGAAACGCAAAACCTTGATGAGATGTTAGATGTCAATGATTCACGTGATTCACGCAATACTTATGGAGAAAATAATACTTATAATTCATTTGAAGGTTTTATAATAGAAGACAACAATCAAAAGAAAACTTCATTAGAGTTTGTACCTCAAAATAGTATAAACAAGAAGAAAATATCTGATTTCGCTAAGGACAATTATAATTTTAAGAAAAATTCTCTATTCTTTGCTGATATTGAAAAAACCGATAAAAAATACTATTTAAGTAGTAATCTCGAACATGAGCAACGATCCAAAATGAGAAAAAAGTTACCAAGTAAAGTTATAATTTTGGATAAAATTTAATGTCTTAAATTAACTATCATAACAATCTTAACAATTTTAATATAGGGAGTAGTTCAATGACCGTATCTGAAACATCGAAAATTAAAAGCCAATTAGTAATACCGGAGTTAATAAAAGTTAACACAAGTAAAAACAGACCTTCACTAAGTATTTATTTTATTGTTTGTGACGATGATAAATTTAACGGAGATAGCATTAAGAACTGTTTAACAAAAATGAAGTTTAATAACCTTGATAATGTTAAAATATACACAAAAGTATGTACAAATGGTATAGACTGTCTATACGAAATATATAGTGATTATAAAGTCGGAAAGAAATATTCATTCCTGTTTATAGATGAAAATATGCCAGGCATTAATGGAAGTGAAGTTATAAAAATACTAAAAACTATGATTAGGAATAAATTTCTTAATAATATTAAAATATGCTCAATAACTGGATTTGAAAATGAAGATTTTGAACAGAATTTAAAGAATATCGGATGTGATATCATAATAAAAAAGCCTGTAGGAAACACTAAGTTAGAGGCTATATTGAAGGATATTCAGATAAGTGATTTATATTTATAATGATATTGTTTTGGGTAACGATATGGTTATTATATTCTGGAAGGAGGTTAAAGGAAGAGGTATAGTTAGGTAATGAATACTAGTTGATTAAATAAGAATATAAAAATTATTATTGCTAAGACAAATAATAAACAATTAAACAAAAACACTTATATACATATATTTATATCTACTATTCTTTTTTTTATTATTATAATATAAAATTAACTTATAATTAATATATTATTACTCAAAAAGTAAATTAAAAATATAATAAAATTAATTAATTAAACTTTATTATTTAGTATATTAAGCTCGTCGATCATTTTACTAAAGATTAAAAATTTTATAATACTTTGCTTCATTGATTGTGTCTTGCTCTTTATAACTATCACATATATTTTCAATTAAGGCTTTAATCCAAGGAATGTACTGCTTTAATATAATTTGAGCATCATCTAAGTTACATTAAATTATATATTACTCTGATATTCAATTATCCACCTGAATATCCTTATTACTCTTTTATGTATCTTGCTACAACTCAGATCTAACCCCTTCAGAAGGTCGGGGATATCTGGGATCGTGAATCTAACCCAAATTTTTAATTTATCGATATAAGTATCTCCTAATAGTTGTAATAAGTAAATCAACGCAACGCAGCTTTTTTCTTGAATATTCTATATAAAAATTAGTAATTAGTATCAAACAATATAGTAAAACAATATAATTATATAGTATAAATTTATTAGTATTAATATTACAATATTATCATTTCCAAGCAGTTTTATACACATCTTAAAGTTCCTAGCTACTTCTTCTATCTTTTCTGTAAATTTCTAATTATTTTACTTTTAATATAATAATTACTTTAAACTCTTGAATATCTAATTTATCCTTATTTATCGATAACATTTTCTTCTGTTCATTTATTTTAACCATGAGCTCAAAGAACATTTCTATAATATACTCAGTGTAGATATTATTTTCGCCTAAGTCATTTGAGATTAAGGAGTTGACCTAGAATAATAATGAGTTAATAAGTGTAGTATGTTGTTAATGTAAGTTAATGTCTATATACATTATCAATAAGTTTTAAATTGACAATATCATCAAAAGTAGTATCAGCAGACTCGATTAGTTTAATGACTATTTTTATTAAATTTAGATTGTTTGAAAAGGTTGGATCTTTCATTAACTCGAGGATGTAAGTTATAATACCCTCACTTTTGTAAAACTTAATAAAAGCACAATTTCGTTCGATAATCAGGGATAAGAATGATAATATTGAAAAGATGAGCTCGTCTAGTTTGAGCATTGCTTTAAGTATTGGTAATATTTGGATTATCATTGCGTTGATTAGTTTGGTCTTTCCTGAGTCGAGAACTGTTGATGAGTATAGTCTAAAATGTAAATGAATAAGGTTAAGTATTATTATAAGTAATAATAATTACTTTTCATCGTCGATTAGGATTGTAATTATATTAGCTACAATATTCAATGGAAGGACCTTATTATCTACTAATGGACTAAATTATTGTTAAGTTATTTAATTTCATGTATTGATAAGAAGTTAATAACTTTTATTGACTTACTTTAAACTTGAATTTACTATCGGAACTACTAACTTCTTTAAGACAAAATCACTATTCTCCTGAACTGAATTTGAGTTTTCTGAAAAACTTTTCAAGATATTATAGACATTCTTTCTTAAAGTTTCGTCTGAGATTAAATCTTTTACGTCCAATAGTTTAATCAAAATATCAAGGAGCTCTATAGAAAATAGTGCTGGAACTAGCTTTGGATAGAGTCCTATTGTGCTAAATGCATTAAATCCTTGAATAATTTCATCATAAAAATTAGAAATAGGTTTATTATTGAAGTATCCGTTAATTATAGAAATAAAATTCTTTGTGATTATTTTTATTTTTAATTTCATATTGGCTTCGAATACTTTTATTATCTGGTGAAGCTCAGAAAGTGTATCTTTTCTTAATTTTGTTAAGATAAGGAAAAGTTTTTCTCCGAATTTTGCAATTACAGAAGTGTTTTCGAGAATTACTCCAAAGATTAAAATTATTTTCATTTTTAGTACTACATTTACTCCTGACTCTAGTAAATTCATCAAAAACATACAGAAATTAACAAAATTCTCATTCTTTACCAAAATTGAGTTGTCTTGCTTAGCTCCAAATAAAATACAATTTATTATCGCTTGTTGGTTCTTTGAAGTTTCCTCCTCAAGATTCTTCTTTATTTCAATAAGACCTTTCTTTTCAATAAATATTCTATATAATCTAGGTTCTAGTCTAATCAAATGAGAAATTGTATAAATAATACTTGTTTTAAGTTCATTATTTTTAGTATAGCCGTAAGATTCTATAAGTTTTGTAATAAAGCTGTCATTGCTTGCAAAGTACTTTTTACTTATCATTGTTAATGCAGTAATATTTTCGATAGCTTTTGTAGCATAAAATTTAACAACGTCGTCTCTGCTGTATTCTATTGCCCATAGTAAGGTATTTGCATTATCTTCTGTGATTGTCCAACTTATAGTTGATTCTTCCTCTCCTTCTGCTTGGGTTGCAACAAAGAATAAATATTCACCTATCGTTGCAGTTGCTTTCCTTGCAAGTTCTAAATTCTTACTCTGAATACAGCCTTCGAGTATTTTGCATAGACCGAACGTTTCAAGTGGGGTTTCTATGACTGTTGAGTATCTTATGAGAAAAGCGATAATGCAGCATATTCGAATTTTTACTACTTCTGATTTTGTGCTTTTTAATATAGAAATAAGAAGTGAAATAAATGAAGTATTTATTATATTATTAGCTATTTCTTTGTCTTGAATTATTGTTTCAAAGTAGTTAAGTACATTTAATAGATTCTCTTCGTCTCCACTATCTTTACTACCACTTCCTCTAGAAAAGTATTGTTCCATTAAGCTATAAATAACTAATAAGTAGTTCTCCATCAGTTTCATATTATTTGATTTACAAAGTTCTTTTATTTTATCTATTCTCCATGATTGAAAAGGAAGCTTATTTTTATTAAATGTTGTTGGGATTAAAATTTCAATAGCTTTGTTTCCTATGATAGGTTTAATTATTTTATCAGAAGGATGAAGCATTACACTTTCCAAGCTAGGTAGTTGGGGGTTGATTACAGATTTGTCTACATCAATTGGTGATGTTTGAACTTCTCTACGTTTATCACGAGTCATAATTCTCGACACATTCAAAACCGAAATTTCAAGAGGATTATTTATTTTAATTAATCTCTCAAAAGGAATATTATCACTTTCACTATATTATTTTAAAATTAACAACAATTTACTTTTTATCTGAATCATAATCATCATTTTTATTCTTATCCTCACCTTGGAAATTAAATTCTTGATCTGCTCCTTCAACTTCTTTTTGTTTTTCTTTTGAATACTCATCTTCTTCTACTTCTTTCATATTCTTAAGGGCGTTCCTAGATAATCTCATTATATCAGCATTTGGTTTATTTTCCTTTACCTCTTTAACTTCTTTATTATCACTAGTATTTTTCTGACTTCCCATAGTAATTTGTGTGGTTGAACTTGAGTCACCTCGGTTAGTACGAGCAGAACTTAGTCTTTTATCACTTGCTGAATCTGATCTAGTAGATTTTTGGTCACTCGATGAGGTACCTGAGCCAGACCCTGAACGTTCAAGATTAAGAGATGAAGTATCGAATGAAGTATCAGGAAAAGGAGCTTCCCAGAAGTTATGTTTGGCTAGCTCGCCCCATGATATTCTTTTATTTGGATCCTTAATTCATGTGTTAATTATAATATATTATTAATGTTACCTTCTCCAGTAATCTTTTAATTAAATCAATGAATTCATTTGAAAAATTATTAAATTCCTTCTTATGAAAGTTAATCTCTTCATTTATTATCTTGTTTATTAGTTTTGCTACGCTTTCATCAAAGAAGGGAACTTGACCAGACGCAAGTTCGTAAAGAATACATCCTATAGCCCATAATTCCGTTTTAAAGCTGTATACTCCGTCTTCGCTAAATAGCTCTGGTGCTGTGTAGCATGGAGTCATTGCTGCCTTTTATAATTACATAAAATTAATATCAATTTTACTTTATTCTTTCTTATTTCAGTCATACCCATCGTCGACAATTTTAAACACTTTTTAAAATCACAAATTCTTATATTTCCAAATTCATCTATTAATATATTCGAAGGTTTTAAGTTGCAGTGAATTAGCCCAATTCTATGAATATTATGCAAAGCCATAAACATTTGATATCCGAGGTGATTTACTATCTTCTCCGGATACTAATATATTTAATAGTATTATTATTTTATTAATTAATAGTTTTTATTACATGAGAGTTCTTATTTTGCCAAATAGCTTTAGAAAGATCACCCGTCATACAATACTCTAATTCCATATAAAAGTAGTTATAGTCTTCGGAGCATCCTAGACATCTTACTATATGTGCATTGTTTATATTTTTTATTATATTGTACTAGAATTATTATAAATGTTAGTTAATGGGTAATATACTTCTAATGCATATTGCTCGTAATGTTTTTTCGAATATATTTTAACTGCTAAATATTCTATTGTCTTTTTTTGTCTTGTCTATTATATTAAAAATTACTGATAATAAAACCTTAAATATTCTAATTTTTTTATCAGAACTTTCGTAAATTTGTTCTGAAAGTTGATAATTGGGTTTAGTCCAAGTCTCCATATAAATATTAATTAATATTAAATAATTACAATAACCTATTATATAATTTTATAATTTTTAAATTATTATAAACTATATTAACTAATATTAACTTATGTGACTAAGTTAATTAACTTATATTAAACAATAGAAATAAACAATATAAACAATATAAACTAAATTAAGAATATAAACCATATACAATTTTTAAACTAAGTTACATATGTATAAATTTATATATTAATTAACTAATAATAATATTCCAACATCCCAATATATATCATTATATCATCACTTACTATGCTGCTTACTAATATATTATAAACATTTGTATTAACTCAATTATTGCACTAACAATAACAGTCCAGAAGAAATATTTATCATATAAATATTTTAGCATGCTGTAGTCTAAGTCTCCGTATATTCTTACGATTTCAGTTCTATTAAATTGGTTTATAATTATTAAGTTAAGATAATTAAAATATAAGTTAAATAATATGAATACCTATATGTCTTAGGAACATTAAAAATTAGAAATATTGATGTGCATACATAAAACAAGCCAACAAAATACGCTAAGAATACCACTTGTACTTTTTTATCCATTTTTGTGTTATATGCTTTCATTATTTTTGTATACAAATATAATATTGTATTGAGCATTGATCTTATATTTACAATTATAATCGATCCAACAGTGAGAAGACTAAAATATTGCTCAATAACTGTTAAATACACTTTTTGAAGTTCTAAGTCAAATAAATTTAAAGCGAATTTCAAAGACCAATCTACAATATTTAGTAACTCCTCTCGTAACATAACGTTTATATCGTTGTAATTGGTAAAAAGTAAGTTTTTAACAGTCATAATAATTCTATAAATGCAATAGACAGCAAGTATTTTTCCGCAAAAGAATTGTATAGTGTAGACAGCAGGCCAGAAGAAGTTATAATTTTTGAAAGATTGAAGAATAGATTGTAATTGCATTATTGATTTATCTTTCAACATTTGAATTTGTACCTCAAATTCATTTTTTAAAAAAGTTAACTCAGATATTTGAGACGAAGGAGTTTTTATTAACATATGAAGATTATTTCCTGAGCTTGATTTTGGGATTAACTTATAATTATTATCTTCAGATTGCATAAATTTCTTTTTAAAATTTGATTTAATTCTTATGATATTCTCATTAAGATCTGGGAAAACCCTAGGAGCGTCATTTGTAGAATAAAAGCTTACTGGAATATTAACAGGGTGGACTGGAGTGCTCCCGCTTGAGCCGTCTTCGACAGCAGTGAGGCTACCACCTTGATCTTCTTTCCATATTGCATCTTCTAGTTTTCCTATTTCTATTTTGCAGTTGTGGACACGTTCTTCTAAGTAATCTATTAGAGATTAATGTTATTATGAGTTTAATGTGATATTATTATGTGAAAACTTACTTTTAAACAAAGGATAAATTAAAAAGTTTAAAATACAGTGAGTAGAGCAATATCCAGATACGATACTTGATAGTAGTATTGATACAAGTCCTATAATATATAAATTTTATTCGTAGATTAAATTAAGAATATATTATTAATATTACCTAAGAATTCCATCATAGCTTCTGTTTTCAAATAAAATGAATAAAATCTATAATCTCTCTCTTTAAAAAAATAAAGAAACTTATTTGCAAACAGTAAATATATAACATAAGTGCAAACTAAAGCGAAAACCCTAAGGCACGAACTTTTTTCTGATTTAACAAATAATAACTTTAAGCAATAGTAAGGCAGTAAATAAAACATAATCAATATAAAAGCAATAAGAATAAAATTCCATGATAAATGTCTTACTCTAAAAAATTAATGTTAAGTAAATTTAAATTTCTTACTGAAAATCATCTACATCAGCAATTTCTAGTACGATTGAAACTAAAACAACATTTGATAGTCCAAATATAAATGAAAATATGCTTTTAGTTATGTTTTTTATCTCCATAAGACTGTCAAAGAAAAAAAATAGTAAATAAAAGTATGAAATGATATAAGAGAATATAAAAGTGCTTGACAACCAAAATGTTAGTAAAAACATTTTATTTCTTATAATACATTTATTTAAATTTTAATATAATATAATAAATAAAATTAAATAAAATTAATACGTCAACGTGTAATATATTAAGTAATTAAGTTTGAATTTAAATTTAAAGATAGAGATATTAAATGAGATTAATAATAATGGTAATATAATATAATTAGATTATTATATTATATTCCTTTGAATATTAAATATTGTCAATAAATATTAATTACTATACTAATTTAGACTATAATACCAAGGATTATATTATTTTATAATATTATATACTATTTTACTTTTACTCTATGGTTATCTTAGATATTCTAAATATTTTCACATTTAAGTAATGAGTTAATTCATTTATTAAGGAGTAGTTTGCGTATTAAAGCCAGGTTCTGGCATGAGTATATATGTTCCTAATATACAAAACCCTCCTGCTATTGTCGATACCATTGCCCATAAATGTGCTACTTGTTTAGAATCGTTAGTCCAAACGCAATTTCTATACGCTCCAATTAATACCATACTTATAAAAGCAATTGCAAACCAATAGTGTAATGTTAACCAAGCAAAATAATCAGTGTTTTTTATTAAATAAAAGCTAAACCATTCATTTTGTAGTAAATTCGTGACTGGAATTCCTGATAATAAGAATAGTATTCCTAAAACTAAGCATTTTATTCCCCAGGTTACCGAATCCATTAATTAGTTATTTTAATATACATTTATTAGTTTTACTTATATATAACAGTAAAATAATAAACATTAAATTCATAAAAATCAAACTTATTTACTATCTTAACTGTTAATAAATTATTAAAAATGGATAATAACATGAGTTATGAAACAACTCCGGAATCAGAAAATTTCATCGATGAATCACTTGTAATTGATAAAAGCTATTATGAAAAAATAAAAGAAGAAATAACTTGTATTATTTGTCACGGACTTTTAAATAATCCTGTCATGTGTGATAATTGTGAAACACACTTCTGTTTATTATGCATTGATTATTGGAAAAGGACTCTCCGAGGATGTCCAAAGAAATGCCCTAAGCCCCTTGTTGTTAAAAAAATGGTTCGATCATTTAAAAACCTTGTAGACAAGGTATTACTTCGATGTCCAGCATGTAAAGAGAGTATTTCGCTCATGAATTACCCAGAACATATTAAACCATGTACTGAAATTAATTCTTATATCGATTGTCCTTTTTGTAAATCATGTAGATTAAATAAACAAGAAATGTTACTTGAAGATAATACCGAAAATGACTTAATAGGTACTATCATAATGTATAAAAATAAAATTGAAAAAAGCTATGAGGAATACA
>Ga0100379_10005043_pt1 | contig 11474 bp, 9 predicted proteins | sample CryGeymeta201503_FD_80418 | JGI IMG/M metagenome (GOLD analysis project Ga0100379, IMG submission 80418) | Groundwater microbial communities from Crystal Geyser aquifers in Utah, USA - Crystal Geyser metaG 2015-03 | ecosystem: Environmental > Aquatic > Deep subsurface > Groundwater | place: USA...
ATCAGATCAAAGACAATACCAGCCAAGCCTTTTTGAACCGCCATGACACACGACCACCACCACGATCATCCCCATGACCATCCGCATGATCACAAGCCACAACCAGTGATCCAGTTTGACCAGCTACGCACCGACCCACCGCTGCCCGAGACCGGCTACGTCGGCAGCCACGCGCGCCGCGGCACGATCACGCTGGCGCATGGCATGGTGCAAACGCCGATCTTCATGCCCGTGGGCACGTACGGCACGGTCAAGGGCGTGCTGCCATCGAGCCTGGAGGACATGGGCGCGCAGATCATTCTGGGCAACACCTTTCACCTGTGGATGCGCCCTGGGCTGGACGTGATGCAAAACTTTGGCGGCCTGCACGACTTTGAGCGCTGGAAGAAACCCATCCTGACCGACTCGGGCGGCTTTCAGGTCTGGAGCCTGGGTGCGATGCGCAAGATCACTGAAGAGGGCGTGCATTTTTCATCCCCGGTGAATGGCGACAAGCTGTTCATGTCGCCCGAGGTGTCGATGCAAATCCAGACCACGCTGAACAGCGACATTGCCATGCAACTGGACGAATGCACGCCGTACCTGTCAGTGGAGCCCAAAACCAAAGGCCAGATCACCACCGAATCTGAAGCACGTAAAAGCATGGAAATGAGTCTGCGTTGGGCCAAACGTAGCCAGGCCGAATTCGAAAGACTGGGCAATCCCAACGCGCTGTTTGGCATTGTGCAAGGCGGCATGTTTGAGCACCTGCGCCAGGAGTCCCTAGAGGCGCTGGTGGAGATGGATTTGCCCGGCTACGCCGTGGGTGGCGTCAGTGTGGGCGAGCCCAAGGACGAGATGCTGCGCATCATGGCGCACACGCCGCACCGTCTGCCCTGGCACAAGCCGCGCTATCTCATGGGCGTAGGCACGCCAGAAGATCTGGTGGAGGGCGTGGCGCAAGGGGTGGACATGTTCGACTGCGTCATGCCCACGCGCAACGCACGCAACGGCACGCTGTTCACCCGCTTTGGCGACCTGAAAATGCGCAACAGCCGCCACCGCAGCGACCACGCACCGCTGGACGCCACGTGCACCTGTTACACCTGCCAGGGCATCACCCGGCCTAACGGCATGGTCAGCGGCGGCTTTAGCCGTGCTTACCTGCACCACCTGGACCGCTGCGGCGAGATGCTGGCCCCCATGCTGCTGAGCATCCACAACCTGCACTATTACCTGAACCTGATGCGTGAAATGCGCGCAGCGCTGGACGCAGGCACGTTTGGCGCGTTCCGGGCGCAGTTCAAAGCCGACCGCACACGCGGTGTTTGAACCCGGTTTTCACGCTGCTGCCGATTCACGCTAAACGCAACATCCCTCGCGCCTCGATGAACGCAATCACCTCATCGATGCCATTGAGCGTGCGCTGGTGACTGTACTCAATCAATGGTTGATTCAATCCTGGCTCGTTTGATGTTTGCCGCCCCTGACGCGCCCTGGCACTTGTCACACGTCTGTCGCCTTGCTCTCACACAAAACCCGGCCATTGCACAGTTTTTTGCTTCAAAAAACCTAGCTGCTGACGCTTTATAGGTAAGCGCTAGCGGCATATTTTCTAATGATTCGCTCCTGGCCGCTTTGTTGACGATGGAGGATGTTGCAATACAAGACCTGACCCCAAGTCTCTTTTCGAATAAGCTGTAATAGCAGCCAATCCAAGCCCCATCAATCCCAAGACGATGGCTGCCTATCTCAAGGCCTGCAAAAGGTACAGCAAGCGGGCAAAGCAACCGCCTTGCGGCGGCTACCAAGCGCTTTGGTCCCTTGCAACCCGGCCTGGCGGACACCATTGCATCGGCTAACCTGGCGCAGATTGAAGCCTGGTTTGACAGCGCCATCACCGCGCCCAGTCTGGATGCCATGTTTAACAGCCCGGACGCACCCCGGCACTGACTGCGCAGCGTTGCACCCACTTCACCGCAAAACCCGGCCAGCGCGCCGGGTTTTTGCTGTCGGCGTGGCATGCTGGATTACCATGTCGCCATGAGCACCGAACCCGACCAATACGACACGCCGTGGAAAGAAGCCATCGAGCACTACTTTCCGGAATTCATGGCTTTTTACTTTGCGCACGCACACCGCCAGATCGACTGGCATCAGCCCTACACCTTTCTGGACCAAGAACTGCAAGCCATCACGCGCGATGCAGAAATTGGCAAACGATTTTGCGACAAGCTCGTCAGCGTCTATCTGCGGGATGGCCAGCAAGAGTTGAACTACGTGCACCTGGAAGTGCAAGGCACCACGCAAGCCGAATTTGCCGAGCGCATGTTTGTCTATAACTACCGCATCTACGACCACTACCGCCGCCCGGTGGCCAGCATGGCAGTGCTGGCCGATACCAGCTCAGACTGGAAGCCGCAGAGCTTCGGGTTTGATGTGCTGGGTTGTCAACACACGCTGACCTTTCCTGTGGCTAAGTTGCAAGACTACGCCGCGCGCGAACATGACCTGGGCGACGACCCGAACCCGTTTGCGCTGGTCACGCTGGCACACCTGCAAACCCAGGCCACTCGGCACGACGCGCAAGCCCGGTTCAATGCCAAGTGGACGCTAGTACAACTGCTGTATCGGCGTGGCTGGAACAAACAGCGCATCATTGACCTGCTGTTTGTGATCGACTGGATGATGCAACTGCCCGACCACTTCAAACACCAGCTATGGCAAAATATTGGCAACCTTGAACAGGAGAAAAAAATGGCTTACGTTTCTGACTTTGAGCGTCATGCAATTGAGAAAGGCCTGTCTCAAGGCCTATCCCAAGGCCTGTCCCAAGGCCTATCCCAAGGCCTAACTGAAGGCCTGCAAAAGGGGCAGCAAGCCGGCGAAGCAAACACACTGCGGCGACTGCTTACCAAGCGCTTTGGCCCCTTACAACCCGGCCTGGCTGACACCATCGAGGCCGCCAGCCTGGCACAGATTGAAGCCTGGTTTGACAGCGCCATCACTGCGCCCAGCCTGGATGCTGTGTTTGCTACCCCTGACGCGACCCGGCACTGAACACACGGCTGTAGCCCAGCGCCCCAACAAAACCCCGCTATTGCACCGCGTTTTTCCGTCAAAAAGAATAGCTGCTGACGCTTGCTGCGTAAGCGCTAGCGACATATTTTCAGAAAATTCCAGCGTGGCCACTTTGTTGACGATGGAGGATGTTGCAATACAAGACCTGACCCCAAGTCACCCTGCGTTTTCTGATGATTCGCTCCTGGCCGCTTTGTTGACGATGGAGGATATTGCAATACAAGACCTGACCCCAAGTTTTGCCAAGTTTTGCAAGTTTTCAAGACCTGACCCCAAGTTCTTCAATTTTTTTCGAAAAGCCGCTTTTCGCTGTGATACGATTAATGGCCTAAAGGTCAATGCCGCAAGAGCTGTTCATACGACATCGGGATTTGCAAGCGTTCAAGCGTTCATTTGTTTCAACCTTATTTAACTGGGGGTTTACTTTCATGAAGACCAAAAATCGTCCTCAATTGCGTTATGTCAAGATGTCTGCGGTGGCTGCTGCTGTAGCTGCTATTGCCGTTGGTTTTGCAGGGTGCGGTGGCAGTGACTCTGCACCAGTCGCTACGACGACAACGATCCCTGTGGTCGGTGCCGGCAACAGTCCCTTCATCAATGTGACCTTGAAAGCCACCTGTGCAAATGGCGCATCAGGTACAGCAGTCATTGGCAAGGCCCCCGCCGACCCGGGCACTGGCACCATCACCATCAGCAACGCTTGCACGGCACCCATTTTGATTGAAGCGATCAGTGCCGGCACGATGCGTCCCATTGGTGCGCCAGCCGATGGTTCTGGCGATGTGGACTATGACCCCGCCGTCAACTTACCGATCAGCAACATTTTGGCTGCCCCACCAGCTGTTGGTGAAAACGTGACAGCCAATCCTGTCACCACAGCAGTTGCCAATGCTGTAGCACCTTTGGGCACAACATTAAGTACAGTGAAGGCCACCGACATCGCTACGGTACAAGGCAATGTTGAAAAATCGCTTAACCTCGCCCCTGGTGATGCAAAAAGCAGCCAAGGTTATTTGATCCCTGGCGTTGCAGCAGCATCCATCCGCATGGCTGAAGTAGCCGCCCTTGCTGCCCAGTCAGCGGCAACGGCACCAACAGCGCCCACGGGCGTCACTGCAACCAGGTCATTGAGCCGGTTGATTGCGGAAGAAATCGCCAAAGAAGCGAAGAAAACAGGCGGAACGTTGAAAACTGCCGTGGACATAGCCAATTCGCTTAGCGCTAACGTAGCTAATGTTTCTGCCAATAGTTCCATTTCCAGTAATGCTATTGATAGCGATGCAGCCCGCGTGCAGAACATGGTTGCCACCGTTGTTAACGCTGCGGGTTCAACGCCGCTGACGACAATCGCTGCGTTGAACACCGCAATAGCCGGTAACAGTACGCTAACTCAAGCCATCAAAGATCAAGGCGCCGCAACCAGCCAACTCAGGGTGGTGAATGCTGCGATCAAGCTGATCGCAGATGCCACGGCAGCCGTCAACGCCCAGGCAACGGCACCAGCTCCGTCAGCCTCATCACCAGCCGGAACGACAGGCGTCACACAGGCTGAAAAAGATACGAAGATCGCACTGGTTAAAGCAGCAGCCGCTAAGATGGTTGCAGACACCAGCAACAAAATTGCCAACGTTTCAGGCGCAACCACTGCCAAAGACCTTGTTGTGCAAAGCAATGCCGTTGCTGCCGGTGTCCTGAAAGCCATTGTTGATGACCTGAGCGCGACCAGCGCCAACAAAGTATTTGCTACTCCACCCGCCGTCGGTGCCACTAACGCCGCGTCAGCTTTGGTTGGCAATTTGGCCGCAACAGCCAGCACGCTGACTACCGCCTCTACGGAGACCCAGAAGACCGCCGTTACCAACACTGCCGCCACGGCAGTTAAGGTAGCACAAGCCATCTATGACATGACACCGCCAGCGGTCGGCGCTACAGCATCCGACCGAGCTGCGTTTAATGCAGCCATCGCGGCCGTCGCATCCAAAACAGCAACGGACCCAACTGCCAACAAAGCGGCATTCCAAAAACTCATTACCGACCTTGACGCTGAACTGAAAACGAAGCTCACTGTGGACAGCGCCGTAGGTACAGATGACGCGGCTGCAAAAGCGCAAGCGGCAGCTGAAGCTTCGTTGGGAACAAATAAAACGATAGATTTTGCTGCACCACCAACACCAGGTACTATTCCTTCGGTCACAGTGACACCTCCGACAACTCAAACTCCAGTTGTACCGGCGACCACGACGACCACATCAACCACGACAACAACGACCACAACGGCAGCTCCGACGAGTACCACAACTTCGACGTCAACCACTACAACCTTGCCCGTAACAACCTTTGCTGGTGTATGTGAGGTCAAGGTAGGATCAGCAATCGGCTATGTCACCAACGTTCCAGCGGCTACCAATTGCGTGAGCAGCGAGTTGAACGTTGACGGTGGTGGAGCAGCTGTTGCGGTTGCACCAGCGACCTTACTGACAGGAAAAACCAGTGTCACGTTTGCTGTGGCTGCAACGTGTGACCCATTGGGTGCACCGCCCGCTGCTGGTGCAACGACATTGACCGCTTGCAAACTTACTTCAGTGGTGAGTTCTACGACGACCACCACAACGGCAGCTCCCACGACGACCACCACAACGGCAGCTCCTACGACGACCACAACTTCGACGTCAACCACCACCACTTTGCCTGCAGCAACTTTTGCTGGTGTATGCGAAGTCAAGGTTGGATCTGCAATAGGCTATGTAACTAACGTTCCTGCGGCTACCAGTTGCGTGAGTTCTGTGTTGAACGTGGATGGCGGAGGCGCTACTGTTGCGGTTGCGCCAGCGACCTTGCTGACAGGTAAAACCAGTGTTTCGTTTACTGCGGCTACAGCATGTGACCAGTTTGGTGCACCGCCCGCAGCCGGAGCAACAACTTTGACTGCTTGCAAGCAATAATCTAGGAGTTAATTTGATTTACAAGTTAATGTAAATTGATTATTTTTTAACTGGAAAAATGGGGCCTTTTGGCCCCATTTTTTTATCAGTTAATCATGATTTCTGGTGTTCAATAGTCTATTTATGATTAAATCAACCAAACTACCAGAACTCGACCGCTCTTATTTCCTGGACGGCATTCGCGGTTGGGCTTCACTCATGGTTTTATTCAGTCATCTTGTGGTTTTCTTTTTGGCAAATTCCATCAAGGAATTTCAACCCTGGATATTCGGAATCATCACCGATGGTAATTTGGTCATCTTTATTTTCTTTGTGCTTTCGGGCTTTGTGCTGACCCTGGGCTATGTTCAAAAAGGTGAGCGTCAAATCATTGTGGCACTTGCACTAAGACGCTATCCACGTTTTGCAATTCCCATTATTTGTACCTGCATTTTGGTTTATCTGCTGGCGCAAAATGGTTTGTTTTTCAACCATGAAGCAGGGCTATTGACCAAGAACGCATCCGCCTGGCGCCTGGGGTCAGGTCTTGTGGGGTCCGCCTGGGGTCAGGTCTTGTATTGCAATATCTTTCATGGTGCAAGCATCGGCACATCCACCTTGCGGTGAGTCGTATCTAGGGGGCCAGGCTCGAGTTTCCATGTAGCTGTTACTGGAAAATTTCTATCTGGTGACTTATAAAAACGATAGCGCACTACGCTTTGTGCACGATGGTTCTTGGCAATTCGCATGGATGGCTTGCGTGGTACCGCCCGGCCCGCCAGCCCGCCAGCCACATGCATGGCTTAAATACACGACACGTTTTGCGACATAATAGTGTCGCTCTTTGTCGCTCTTGCACGACACTACGTGCTCTACTCACGCCAGGGAACCACAACCAATGCCACGCGTCACACCCACCGAAGAACTCAAGCTGATCGAATCCATCGTTGCAGATCACCCGAATGGCTTGGGCATTTCTGCCATCGAAGCAGAAATAGCGCGCCGCCAAGGGGTCAAGCCCAACCGTCGCACACTGCAGCGTCGTCTGCAAAAACTCATCCAAGCACAGCACCTGAGCACCGACGGCGAAAGCATTGCGCTGGTCTATAAAGTGGCCGACGGTCACCTGAGCACTGCACTTTCAAGGGGGCACTTAGACACCTACGTGCCACTATCTGCCGAAGGCTCGGCCATCCGCAACCAGATCAGGCAAGCGCTGATGCATCGGCGCCCGGTAGGATACCAACGTGAGTTTCTTGACGCCTACCAACCCGGGGTAACGTTTTACCTGCCTGAATCGCTTCGGCAGCAACTCCATGACATGGGGCAAACGCCTGCCCTGGAGCGGCCTGCAGGCACATACGCCCGCGAGATTCTGGGCCGGCTGTTGGTGGATTTGTCTTGGGCATCATCCAGGCTGGAAGGCAACACTTACAGTCGGCTCGACACCCAGAACCTGATCGAGTTTGGCCAAGCCGCCCAGGGCAAAGATGCCATAGAGACACAGATGATCCTGAACCACAAGGCCGCCATCGAGATGCTGGTTGAAGATGCCCAAGAGGTGGGTCTGGATGCCTTCACCTTCAAGAATCTGCACGCGGTGCTGTCGCAAGAGCTGATGCGCGACCCACAGGCCAGTGGCCGCCTGCGTCGCCGACCGGTCGAAGTTGCAGGCACCGTCTTTCACCCTTTGGCCATGCCGCAGGTAATTGAGGACTGCTTTTTACTGCTGCTGGCAAAAGCCACGGCTATTGCAGACCCATTTGAGCAGGCCTTTTTTTTGATGGTGCAATTGCCCTATTTGCAGCCGTTTGAAGATGTCAACAAACGTGTTTCACGTATCGGTGCCAATATTCCGCTGATCAAGCACAACCTTTGCCCCTTGTCTTTTGTTGATGTGCCCGAGCGCGCCTACATCGAGGGGACGCTGGGCGTTTATGAACTCAATCAGATTGATTTGTTGCGTGACGTTTTCGTCTGGGCGTATGAGCGCTCGTGTCAGCGTTACCTGGCCATCACCCAAACCATGGTGGCGCCCGACCCGCTGAAGATCAAGTACCGAGTGGCCCTGATCCAGGCAGTTCAAGCCGTCATCAAAACGCTTCGGCAACCCAGTCCAGCGGTTCTGGCGGCATTAGCCCAGCAACACGCCCCCAAGGCGGACCAGTCAGCCTTCACCCAGATGCTCTCGCAAGCGCTGCATCAGTTGCACGAAGGCAGCCTTGCCCGCTATCGTCTGCGCCGATCAGAGTACCTTGCGTGGCAGCAGGCCCAAACCATATCTAAAGTTGAATCGCCTCTGGCGCACAGTCTCTAAAATGGTTTCATGACTGCAACGCCCGCCACCCCAAACGCCGTAGTCGCACGGCCCCGGCGCAAACTGCCCATTGGTATCCAGACCTTTGCCAAACTGCGCGAACAGGGTTGCTATTACGTTGACAAGACGGCGCTGGCGATGCAGTTAATCGACAGCGGCACGTATTACTTTCTGAGCCGCCCACGGCGCTTTGGCAAAAGCCTGTTTCTGGATACGCTGCGCGAGATGTTTGAAGGCAACCAGGCGCTGTTCACCGGTCTGGCGGCGGAACACGCCTGGGACTGGTCCAAAAAATACCCGGTGATCCGCATTAGTTTTGGCAGTGGCGTGTTGCAAAACCGCTTTGAGTTAGATCAACGCATTCGTGGCATTTTGCGGGTCAACCGGCTGGCGCTCGACCTAGGCCTGCCAGTCAATTTGCCAGAGACCGATTTGTCCGGAAGCTTTGAAGACCTGATCGCCCAAGCCCACCAAAAAACCGGCCAGCGCGCCGTGGTGCTGATTGACGAGTATGACAAGCCCATTCTGGACAACATTGACGACAGCGCAGTCGCCTTGGAGATGCGCGAAGGGCTTAAAAACCTCTACTCGGTGCTTAAAGGTTCTGACGAACATTTGAAGTTTGTCTTTTTGACGGGTGTGTCCAAGTTCAGCAAAGTCAGCCTGTTCTCGGGGCTGAACAACCTCAAAGACATCACGCTCGATGCCCGCTACAGCGCCATATGTGGCTACACCGATGCGGATGTGGACACCGTGTTTGCGCCCGAGCTGCCGGGGCTGGACCGCGAGCAGATTCGCCAGTGGTACGACGGCTACAACTGGCTGGGCACCTCGGTCTATAACCCGTTTGGCCTGCTGATGCTGTTTGACACCCGGGCCATTCGCCCGTATTGGTTTGAAACCGGCACGCCCACATTTTTGATCAAGCTGCTGGAGCAGCGTCAGCAGTTCACACCCGACCTGAGCCGCATCGTGGCCTCTGAGACACTGCTTTCCACCTTTGATGTCGGCAACATTCCGGTGGAAGCGCTGATGTTTCAGGCGGGCTACCTGACGATTGACACGGTCTGGCAAGCCCCCGGCCAAATGGAACTGACGCTGAAGTATCCCAACATGGAAGTGCAAGCGGCCCTGAACCACAGCCTGCTGCAAAGCCTTACTGGCAACTTGGCGTTGCCAGGACCGCACCTCAGCAAGCTTTATAAATTGTTGACACTGCCCGACTTTGATGGCCTCAAAGCCCTGCTCCACGCTTTCTACGCCAGCATTGCCAACGACTGGTACCGCAAAAACGAGCTGGCCCATTTTGAGGGCTACTACGTCAGCATTTTCTATAGCTACTTTGCCGCGCTGGGTCTGGACATTCGCCTGGAAGACCCCACCAACCAGGGTCGCATCGACATGACGGTGCTGTTCAATGGTCAGGTGTTTTTGTTTGAATTCAAGGTGGTTGAACTCAACCCAGCAGGTGCCGCCTTGCAGCAGATCAAGGACATGCGCTACTTTGAAAAGTTCATGGACCGCGGCGAGCCGGTGCACCTGATTGGCGTGGAGTTCAGCAAAGCCAGCCGCAATATCGTCGGGTTTGAGGTTGAAACGCTACAAGTTAAATAGCTGCTTACTCCCAATCTCACCAACCGATGCCACGCCACCCCTTGCTGGTTAAATTCTGCACCGCTGCCGCCCGAATCGCCGCGGCGGCACCCAGATTTCCCAGTTGCCAGGGTCGATGAATTCCCAACTGATCGCAGAACCAGTGCCGTCTTCTTGATGATAAAGTGAGCCCATGAAACCTCGTGTCTATCTTGAGACATCCGTCTTTAGCTACCTCACTGCACGCGACAGCTCGTCCCTGGTCGGTGCATCACGCCAGCACCTCACACGCAGATGGTGGGAGCGTCGTCAAGAATGTGAGCTATTTGTTTCTGAGGTCGTGCTTCGCGAATGCAAAGACGGCGATGCCCAAGCTGCGGCACGCCGGATGCAAGCACTCAACGCCATCCCCTTGTTGAGCCTGACACCACAAGCTGCAGAACTGGCAACGCTGCTGATCACAGAAAGCATCATGCCTGCCAAAGCAGCAGAAGATGCCTTGCACATTGCCAACCCGGTCATACAAGCAAAAATTGCCGCCAAATTAGGCTCAATTGGTCTGATGCTCCCATTTATTTGCCCGCCAGAAGAACTACTTGGAGAAGACGATGAATGACGAAATCATCAAGGCCCTGCGCACCACCAAAGAGCGCTTGGCGCAAGATGCCGGTTTGGACATCAAGCGACTGATTCAAAATATTCAACACGAAGAGGCCAGCAGCACTGCCGAGGGCCGTGTCGTTTTACAACCGCCCGCCAACAAACGCGCGCACACTGACTTTCAAAAAATTCGGTTTGCCAACAGTTGATGAGTCCATGGTGAGTTGGACGAAGCCGCCAAAATTGTGTCTGACATCAAATGAACTGTCATGAATGCAAGCCAACGCTTCGAATGATGAAAGAATGTTGTCCTGACGATTGCGTCCCCTTTGAAGTTTTTTCACCTTAAGACACTGTCTAGTGCCATGTGGATCGTCATACTTCGGGTGTTTTTATGGCTGCTGGCGCTTTTGGCCGCGCTGCCAGCCCAAGCTGGCAGCATTGGCTTTTCGATCAGCTTTAGCGGCGACGACATTGCCCTGACCAGCAGCGGCTCTGAGCCAGCTTACCAGGTATCGGCCTGGACGTTGGACGACGCCTTGCACTGGCAGCGCGTACCCGTGCTCAGCGGCAACGCCGCCTATCTGCCCCCTGGCCAGGGCATCAAGGGGCGGCGTTTGGGCGCTGCTGCGCCCACCGGCCTGGGGCGCGCTGACCCGCTGTTGGTGCTGCTGCACGACCAGGCCGGCAGCCCGATTGCCCAGTTGGCCTGGCGCCAGGCCCCGGCCGCGCACCCGCAACCCCTGCCCTCGCAACGCAGCGGCGCACAGCTCAGCGTGGCAGCAGACGCCGCGCTTGAGCAGAAAATCATGGCAAGCTACGCCGTGGCTGTGCCATATGAAGGCGTCCAGCAGCTTGCAAAACCACGACCCGCCAACGCCGCCCCGCCGGATCCGCTGCGCCACGTCTGGGCCGCTGGCGCACCGCTGCTGCTGGCCACCGGCACCGCGCAAGGCGGCACCTGGCTGGTGCACGAGAGCGCG
>Ga0100379_10005049_pt1 | contig 11465 bp, 13 predicted proteins | sample CryGeymeta201503_FD_80418 | JGI IMG/M metagenome (GOLD analysis project Ga0100379, IMG submission 80418) | Groundwater microbial communities from Crystal Geyser aquifers in Utah, USA - Crystal Geyser metaG 2015-03 | ecosystem: Environmental > Aquatic > Deep subsurface > Groundwater | place...
ACCCAAAATTTTTCAGCATTTCCGTGGCTCGCGCGATTTCCGCAACGCCATGCCCGCGCTTATTTTTTTCTAAAATTTTATCATCAATCGCCTGTACGCCCAGTTCCACGCGCGTCGCGCCCAGCTCGCGCATCTGCCATAATTCCTTTTCATTTATATAATCCGGCCTGGTTTCCAGCGTTATGCCAATAATTCTGTATTTCGCGCTCTCATTCTTTTTTTGTTCTGCCATAAGACTTGCTTTTAATTTTTGAGTTTTGAGTTTTGAGTTTTGAGTTTTTCCATATTCATTCGCCGCCTTAAAACATTGCCAAATATACCAATATTTATAATTCTCCGGCAAAACGCTCCAGGTTCCGCCGATAACAATCAATTCAATTTTAGTTGGCTCGTGGCCGTTAGCTTCCAGGGCGCGCAAGCGCAACTCTACTTGTTTATATGGGTCGTAATTACAGCGAATGGCGCGCATCACGGCCGGTTCGTTGGATAAATAGCTTTGCGGCACGTTTTTCTCCGTCGGACAATAAGCGCACTCGCCCGGGCAAGGATAAGGTTTAGTTAAAACCGCTACCGGCGCGATGCCGGACAGCGTGCGCACGGCGCGTTTGCGTAGAATTTTTTCCAGCTCCAACCGCCGTTTAATCGCCCCGGCTTCCAGCCCATTTCTATACTCTTTTAAAATTTCCGAATTCAATAAAATGCCAATCCTGTGCTTTTTTGCCAGTTTTCTTTTTTTAGCCATCAAATCGGCTCGCGAACTGACTTTTTTGCCAAGCAACTCGTTAATCGCCTTCAATTTATTAAGTTTTTCTTTGGCAGTTGACATGGAATTATTAACGTATTATACTTAAAAAAAGCGGAAAAAAATTTTAACAATTTATCCGTTTGGACCGATGGTCGTTTCTGACCATGGTTTTTTGTATATAGCCGGTCTTTAAAACATATAAACAAATATATTGTCATAATAGGAGGGTCCAGCGATGTGCGAAAGAATAATTTTTGCGGAGGGAGACCTTGCTTTACCCAAAGACAACGGCAAAGTGCCTGAGATTGGAGGTTATCTGCCTTCTCAGACAATCATCAAAAACATTTTCAAGGATGGTCCTTTACCAGTTAAACTGATAATCGACGTTACGTGTACTTGCGGTTTAACAGCTGGTAGCCATCCACCTTGGTGCGCAATATCACTGAATTCCGGTCACACACAAATACTGGTGCTCACCTGTAGCGATTTTTCGCAAATACAATGTTCAGGCGCACATATGAAAATCGTGTCCGGGTAACAAGCAAATCAACTTTCATGTCACACCCGGCTTGTCTAGCTCGTCTAGCGCAAGCCGTCTTTTTTGCGGCCCTGATGATTGCCCGCTAAAATTTTAAATGTTAAAATAAGCATATCTAATTTAACCATAATAATATCGCCTATGCAAGTTAATCCGCAGATGTTTCGCGGTTATGATTTAAGAGGCGTGGCCGGTAAAGATTTAAACCCGGAGATTGTTGAGCACTTGGGCAAAGCCTATGGCGCCTTTTTATTAAAAAACAACATAAATAAAGCCGTAGTCGGCCGCGATTGTCGGCTCACCAGCGAGTCATATAGCCAGGCGATTATTAAAGGCCTGCTGGCCAGCGGCATTGATGTTGTTGATATTGGCTTAGCCTTGGCTGGAACTATTTATTGGGCGCAATATTATTTTAAAGCCGAGGGTTGCGTTTCGGTTTCGGCCTCGCATAATCCGGCTGAATATAATGGCTTTAAATTCGGCACCGGTTATTCAAGAACTATGGTTGAAAATGAAATCCAAGAATTAAGAAAAATCGCCGAACAGGATAATTTTATTTCCGGCCAAGGCAATTTAACCGAAAAAAACATAACTGAAATATATTTTGCCGACTTGGCCAAAAGATTCCCCAATCTAAATAAATTCAAGGTGGTGGTTGACCCCAGTCGTTCTACTCCCGGAGCTTTCGTGCCTGAATTACTAAAAAAAGTCGGCTGCGAGGTAATTGAGAGTAATTGCGAACTGGATGGCAGCTTTCCCGCCGGCACGCCTGACCCCACGGAAAAACAAGTGGCCGAAAGATTATCAAAAAAAATATTGGCCGAAAAAGCCGACTTGGGCTTTTCTTATGATTCTGACGGCGACCGCCTCGGCGTCGTCGACGATAAAGGCACGGCTTTATGGAATGATCTTATCGTCGCCTTATTCGCGGCCAGCGCCATAAAAAAAACGGCCGGCGCCAAAATTGTTTTTAACGCTTTATGCTCTAAGGCCGTTGCGGAAACCATCAAAAAGGCTGGCGGCCAAGCCATTATGTGGCGCACCGGCCATTCTTTCATTAAAGCTAAGGCCCAGCAAGAACAGGCAAAATTTGCCGGCGAGCTCTCCGGCCATTTTTATTTTCTGGATAATTTCTACCCCCATGATGACGGCTGCTATTCCACGTTGGCACTACTGGATTATTTATCAATAAATAAAAAATCTTTATCCCGGGCGGTGGCCGACTTGCCCCAATATATTTCCAGCCCGGAAATTAAAGTCGGCTGCCCCGACGAAACCAAAGTTGGCTTAATGAATTTAGTGGCTCAAAAATCGAAGCAAGACTTTCCAGCCGCTGAAGTAATTGATGACGAACGAGTCGGCGACGGCGTCAGACTGGAAATGCCGGACTCGATGTTCATAATTCGCTATTCGCAAAACGGCCCGTACTTAACCGTTAAATTTGAAGCCCTGACGCAAGATAAATATGACCAACTAAGAACTTACATCAATAATCTGCTCCGTAGCTATGAGGAAATTGACTGGAACTACGGGGTTAATGTGGAAAGTCTTAATTAGAATTTTTATACAAAAAACCGAGTAAATATTTCCCCAGTTTTTTTATCTTCTATTTTTTAAATAAATTCAGTATCTCTTTTATATCCGCCAAATCCGCTTCGGTTAATTTTAATTTTTCACGATGCTGATAAAGGCCATAACGTTCCCTTTCCAATACAGTTGAAGAAATCCCCTGGCCGTTATGGATATCACCTAAATGCTTTTTTATAATATCCAATATTATTTTTCGATTGTCTTCGTCCAAATTGCTGAATTTATAATTTTCCCTGATTAAAGAATTTAATTTTTGGGCGAATCGGTCAAAGGTTTGTTCTTTGGCCGTGGCCAGAAGTTCTTGGATGTCCATATGATTTTAAATTCCCCTTGCCTTAAGCGCCTTGACTATTCTCTCCACCGCCACCCCGCCCTTGCTCCCGCCGTAAGGAATATCGGCCACGGCGCATTTTATGGTCATCAAAAAAGCCAAAGCCTTAACTTCATCCAAACTGACTTTGGGATGAAAGCGAATGCCGCCTTTATACGGCCCGCGGATATTATTGTATTGCACGCGATAGCCGTTAAAAACTTTAATATGCCCGTCATCAATTAACACCGGCAAAGAGACTTCAATCACCCGGTCCGGCTTTCTTAAAATCTCCAATTCATCATGCTTAAGCTTCATAATCGCCGCGGTCTTATTTAACTGATTAATCACTCCTTTAAATTGATTTGCCATAAATTTTTCCCCTCCTTGCGAAGGAGGGGTTAGGGGAGGTTAACCTCTTATTCAATTTATCCCCAATTTTTCTTTAACTTTCTTTAAGGTCTCTTCGGCGACGGGTCGGACTTGGCGCGCGCCGTCTTTTAAAATTCGCTTAACTTCATCACCGGAATAACTATGGTATTTTAACTGAAATTTAATTAAAAATTTCTTAACCGCTTCCGCCAAATCTTTTTTAAATTCGCCGTACTTGCCCACCGAAGCCTCGGCGTAGGCGGGGCCCCTGCCTTGATATTTTTTTTCCAATTCTTTAAAACCCAGGCCAGTCAAAAGTGAATAAATCGTCATTAAATTGGCAATGGCCGGCTTATTTTTAACATCATATTTAATTTCCGAGCCTGAATCGGTTACGGCGCGCCTGATTTTTTTCGCCGCCACCTCGGGCGCGTCGGTAAGCGCGATGTAATTGGCCGCCGAGTTGGCGCTTTTGCTCATTTTTTTACTCGGGTCATCAAGCCCCATAATGCGTGCGCCTTGCTTTCTGACCGCCACTTCAGGCACCTTAAAAACTTGGCCATATTCGCGGTTAAACCTCTGCGCCAAAGTTCTGGCCAGTTCCACATGCTGCACCTGGTCGTCGCCCACCGGCACGGCATCGGTGTTATAAAGTAAAATATCCGCGGCCATTAAAACCGGGTAGTCATACAAGCCCACGCTAACCGATTCTTTTTCTCCGCCCTTTTCCTTAAACTGCGTCATCTTATTCATATCCGCCAGGCGCGCGACCGCGCAATTTAAAATCCAGGCCAATTCCGTATGCGCCGTAATATCCGATTGCTGAAAAATCACGGACTTGGCCGGATTAATGCCCGCGGCCAGATAGATTTTTACCACGTCCAAAATTCGCCGGCCCAATTCTTTAGGCTCCTGCTTGACCGTAATGGCGTGGTAATCCACCACGCAAAAAATGCAGTTATATTTATCCTGCATTTGGACCCATTGCTCAAGCGCGCCCAGATAATTGCCCAAATGCAAAACCCCGGAAGGCTGAACTCCGGAAAAGACGATTGGCTTATAGTTTTGCTTATTTAATTCCATGTTTTTATTCTATATTTAAATAAAATAATTGTAAAGAAGCGGGGACGAAAAATTAATTTCGCCCCCCGCGTTTTGGCGGCTACTGCCAGCCGGCTCTGGCGGTTGAAAAAATCTGTCCGGTTTTGCCTGCCTTTTCTCTTTCGCGTTCGCACTCCGGGCAAACCTTAACGCTCTCGTCACCCCAGCCCACCGCCATTTTCTTGATAATCAACTTACAATCATGAATTTCGCACTTGTCCATTACCTACTCCTCCTTTTATAATGTTCATTTGGGAAACAAAAAAAGCTTCCCATCTCTTAAACATAGCCAAACTATGCTTAAGGGACGGAAAGCTTTAAACTCTACGCGGTACCACCCTTATTCCGAAAACAAAAAAACGCTTTTGAGCGCTTTGTTTTCGCTCATCGACTCCGCCTCTTTTCCCCCTCGCCTTACGAAGGAGAGGGGTGGGGTGAGGTGACATCGATTATCCTATGGTTACGGAGGAAGCCCGCCAGAGGCGGGTAAGCCGGGCTATCACTAACGCAATAGCCACCCTTTAGGCTCGGGCCCAATCCCGACATAATCGTCGGGACCCAAGCGGGTTTTATGATTGTTTAGGTTCGTAAAATTAGTATAGCAAAAATAATTAATTCGTCAACTCTTTATTGGCATCAGTCTTTAACTTTTGCCAGAGCGTAAATTTTTTTCTTCGGGCCTGAAAATAACCGGCCGCGGCGATCATGGCCGCGTTGTCGGTGCAATATTTTAATTCTGGGATATTTAAATTCGCGTTCAACAGTTTTTCGCGAACCGCCGCTTCCAGCTGATTTCTCAATTCAATATTCGCGGCCACGCCGCCGGACAGCATGATATTTTTACAATTATATTTTAAAGCCGCCTTAATGATTTTATAAATTAACACATCAACCACGGCCTGCTGAAATTCAGCCGCGTATCCCAGAATTTTCTTTTTCCAATTTTTATCTCGTTGTATGGCGTATAACAATGCCGTCTTTAAACCGGAAAATGAAAAATCAAAATCACTAGAATTTATCATCGGACGAGGCAAACTTATCTCGTAACTCATATCTTGCAACTTGTAACTATTTTTTTTATTGAGCTGCGAGCTGCGAGCTGCGAGCTGCGAGATTATTGGTCCTCCCGGATATCCTGCGCCCAGCAACTGCGCCGCTTTGTCAAAGGCTTCTCCGGCCGCGTCATCTCTGGTTTCGCCCAATACTTTATACTTCCCATGTCCTTTCATCAAAACCAACATCGTATGCCCGCCAGACACGGTAAGAATAAGAGTTGGAAATTTTGGTTTGACGTTTATAAAATTGGCGTAAATATGGCCCTCTACATGATTGATGGCAATAACAGGCTTGCCCCAAGCGTACGCCAAAGTCTTGGCGGTTTCAACGCCTACCAAAAGCGAAGTTACCAGCCCAGGCCCGACCGTTACCGCAATCGCATCCACCCCCCTGACAAGGGGGGCCAGGGGGGTTATTCCCGCTTTTTCCAACGCCTCGCTCGCCACCGGTAAAATATTTAAAACATGCGCTCTAGCCGCCACTTCCGGCACCACGCCGCCGTATTTTTTATGTATTTCAATTTGCGACGCCACCACGCTTGACAGCACTTCAACTTTATCGCCACTGCCGCGCACCACCGCGGCCGCGGTTTCATCGCAACTTGTTTCAATGCCAAGTATAATCATAATAATTTTTGTTATTGTGAGGAACGCCCCTACCTGTCATTCCGGCCTACGAGCCGGAATCCAGGGTCAAACGGCACGGACATTCTATTTTATAATCAACTTATAAAATTTATCTTCCTGCGGACTTATCCTTGATTCCCGCCGGAGTTTATCCGCCGAAGTGGCGGGCGGGAATGACAAAAAGAAAAAATCACTCGCAATGACATTAAAAAATTAATTTTATCTTAGCCTAAATTATTAAAAATAACAAGAGAATTTGACATCCGCGAATATTAAAGTATAATAAATAATTATATGATGTACTATAATTTTCCTTTTCTCGTCCTATTGATGCCGCTTTATATGATATTTATTTGGATTATTATTATCGCCGGCGTCGTGCTTTTAATAAATTGGTCAATCAAACAGAACCAGCCGGGTAAAATCGGGAAAAAATCCGCTCTGGATATTTTAAAAGAACGGTACGCCAAGGGCGAAATTGACCAAAAGGAATTTGAGGCCAAAAAAAAGATTTAAGCTAAAGACTTAAGGCCTTTACGCCAATCATAAAAATCTGTATAATGTAATTGCTTTATGATAAATAATATATCTAAAATTTACCGGTGCACTTCGTTTATAATATTAGCCATTATTATTTCCGGCCTGCTTAATGTTTGCTTATTTGTCTTGCAAGCCAGAGCCGCGACTCCAGTAATGAGCAAGCCCGAAGTTAATTTTGCCTACGACCAGAACGGCAATTGCCTGGCCCAACCCATGCCTGAACCGACCCAAGCCATCAACCGCCCGGCCGCGCCCATGCCTGAATGCTGCCTGGCGCGGAACCGCAACTTTAACGCCGTGGTTAATACGGCCAATGATAAAACCGCTCCGACTTTCACCAACCTGATAATTTCAGCTTCAGGAACGCCCAACCCTGAAAATAATTTCACTTACAATTCTTCTCAAATAATCTTTCCTCCACCCTCCACGCTGGCGATAGCTTCAGTCGTCATTAGAGAATGAAATTCAATTATCCTGCCCCCGGACAGAAATTTTTGCATTGGAAAAATGTTAATTTCACCGGCGGCGTTTTAATTTACCCCTGTTAAATAATTTTGCCTCTGGCAAAATTAGCGCCAAGCGCTATTTAACGGGGTTAATCTAATTCATTCTCATATGTCCAATACTCAAAAATTTACCATTCCCCTTAGAGGCATGCACTGCAAATCCTGCGAGATTTTAGTTGAAGCCGAGCTGCTGCAAGTCAAAGGCATTAGAAAGGCGGAGGTTAATCATCGTAAAGACACGGCCGAAATATATTATCACGGCAAAAGCCCTGACTTAAACGCCATTACCATGGCCGTAGAAAAAGCCGGCTACAGCGTGGGCAAGGAAGAAACCAAGGGCTGGTTTTCCAAAAACACGACTGATTACCAGGAGCTTGGTATGGCCGCGCTGTTTCTTTTAGGTTTGTATTTTATTCTTAAAGGCCTGGGCCTGACCAATATTGATATCCTGCCGTCAGGCGACGGCGGCGTTACCGTACCGCTCATCTTACTGATCGGCTTGACCGCGGGTTTTTCCACCTGCCTGGCTTTAATCGGCGGTTTGGTTTTGGGCCTCGCTTCCAGGCATGACGAGCTTCATCCCGAAGCCACGCTAATGGAAAAATTCCGGCCGCATTTATTCTTTAATTTAGGGCGAGTTTTAGGCTATACTTTTTTAGGCGGACTTTTGGGCTTGATCGGTTCAACCATCCAGTTGTCCAATTTTTCTTTAGGCATCATTACCATCGCAGTCGGGTTGATCATGCTGACTATGGGGCTGCAGCTCATAGAAATTTTCCCTGGGCGCATAAATTGAAACTGACTCTGCCCAAAGGCTTGAGCCGAATACTCGGCATCGGCGGCCAGCAAAAAGAATACAGCCATAAAAATTCCTTGATACTGGGCGCGTCAACTTTTTTCCTGCCCTGCGGCTTTACCCAAGCCATGCAAGTCATCGCCATTTCAACCGGCAGCTTTCTTTACGGTGGCCTGGTAATGGGTCTGTTTGCTTTAGGCACGGTGCCCGGACTTTTGGGCGTGGGCGGACTGACCTCGGTGGCTAAAGGCGCTTTGGCGCGAAAATTCTTTAAGTTTGCCGGTCTGGTGGTTTTGCTTTTCGCCATCTTCAACCTGTCCAATGGTTTAAACTTAACCGGTTTTAACTTTGCCTACGGCCAAACCGAAAACGCCGTTAATTTAAACGACCCAAATGTCACTTTGGAAAACGGCGTGCAAGTTGTTAGGATGACGGAAACCGGCAGCGGCTACTCGCCCAACAGCTTTACCATTCGCCAGGGCATTCCGGTCAGATGGATTATTGACGCGCAGGCGCCATATTCCTGCGCGGCCAGTTTAAGCATGCCTAAATATAACATCAGAAAATATTTAAAACAGGGAGAAAATATCATTGAATTCACGCCTAAAGAAACCGGACGCATTCCTTTCTCCTGCTCCATGGGCATGTACACCGGCGTGTTTAACGTGGTTGATAAAAACGGCAAGGCGCCAGTCTCCCCCCCCTGACAAGGGGGGCAAGGGGGGTTCTGCCGTTAATTCAGCCAGCGCGAGCCAGCCGGGGCCAAGAGCGGCGGGAGGCTGTGGCGGAGGCGCGACGGCAACCGGCGGAGGTGGCGGTTGCGGCGGCGGCACAGGTGGCGGTTGCGGCGGTTGCGGGGGCGGCGCGCAAATTAAAAAAGACGCCGCCGAAACTATTGCTCAAGTTGCAGGCGATACTCAAATAATTAACGCCGCCTACACGGCGAGTAACTTTTTACAGCCCAATTCCTTTAAAGTCAAGGCCGGCACGAATGTTAAGTTCACTATTGATGTTAGAGATGATGGACGCGGCTGCGGTTATGCCATTATGATTCCGGGCTTATATAATAACGCTGTTCCTCTTACCGCCGGTACTCCCATCAATATGGAATTCACGCCTACAACTCCCGGAAGTTATGACATAACTTGCAGTATGGGCATGATTAACTACGGCGCTATTGTCGTAGAATAACTAACTTAATAATCTTATGAAAATACAATTCAAAATAACCAACATGACTTGCGCTTCCTGCGCGACGGTTAATAAAAACAGTTTGCTAAAAGCCAAAGGCGTTTTAAGGGCCAAAGTTGATTTTCCGAGCGGCCAGGCCACGGTTGACTATGATGAAAAAATCATCGACGAGCAAAAAATAAAAGAAGCTATAACCAAAAACGGCTACGGCGTAATCTAAACATATGACGCAAAAAATCATTCTACATATCTCCGGCATGCACTGCGCTTCCTGCGCCACTATCATTGAGCGCTCGCTAAAAAAAGTCTCCGGAGTAAAAGACGCTAATGTTAATTTCGCCTCGGAAAAAGCTTCGGTGCTTTACGATGAAAGCCGCGGCAATCTAAACGACTTGATCGCGACCGTAAAAGACGCTGGCTATAAAGCCCAGATGGTTGACGTCAAAGACACGGAATTTGAAGCCAGAAAAAGAGAGGCGGAAATTAAAGACTACTTCAAAAAATTCATGTTCAGCCTGGTCTTAAGCCTGCCCATGCTCTATTTCATGCTCTTGGATTTCTTTAAATGGCTGCCTGGCGCGGCTAGTCTGCCGCCTTATTTCGACATCGTCTCGCTCGTCTTGGCCACGCCGGTGCAGTTTATCATCGGCTACGGCTTCTATAAAGGCATGTGGTCAAGCTTGAGAATGAAAACCTTTAACATGGACAGCCTAATCGCCATCGGCACTTCTACCGCTTATCTTTACAGCTTAATTTATTTTATCATCTACTTTGCCCAAACCAGTTCACTAATCGGACTAGGCGGAGAAAAAATTCCGGAGCTGTATTTTGAAACCGCGGCTTTTTTAATAACCTTCGTTGTCTTGGGCAAATGGCTGGAGATTAGAGCCAAAGGAAAAACTTCTGACTCCATAAAAAAACTTATGGGGCTTCAGGCCAAAACCGCGCGGGTCAGCCGCGATGGCGCGGTTAAGGACATCGCCATTGATGAAGTAGTTAAAGGCGATATCATAATCGTCAGGCCGGGCGAAAAAATTCCGGTTGACGGGAAAATCATTAAAGGCGACTCGGCCGTGGACGAATCCATGCTCACCGGCGAAAGCATTCCCACGGAAAAACACCCGGGCGATATGGTGTTCGGCGTCACTATTAATAAAAACGGCAGTTTTGAGTTTGAGGCCACGCGCGTGGGCGCGGAAACCGCTCTGGCGCAAATTATCCGCGTGGTGGAAGAAGCGCAAGGCTCCAAAGCGCCGATTCAAGCGTTCGCGGACGCCATTTCCGCCCGCTTCGTGCCGATCGTTATTGCTATCGCGATCATGACTTTCGCCGCCTGGTTTTTTCTCTTAGGCTCAAGTTTGGCTTTCGCTTTAATGGCTTTTACGGCCGTAATCGTTATCGCCTGCCCTTGCGCTTTGGGCCTGGCCACGCCGACCGCGATCATGGTCGGGACCGGAAAAGGCGCCGAATACGGCATCTTGGTTAAGGGCGGCGAACCCCTGGAAGCGGCTTGCAAGATTAAAGCCATTATTTTTGATAAAACCGGGACGCTTACTAAAGGTAAGCCGGAAGTGACAGATGTCATCCAAATTAAGAATGAAAAAATACTACAAATCGCCGCGTCAATTGAAAAACATTCCGAACACCCGCTGGCTGAAGCTATTGTCAAAAAAGCCGAGAAAGAAAAAATTGAATTGCTACCCATGGAAAATTTTTTGGCCGTGCCTGGCAAGGGAGTTCAAGCGACTTTAAGTGGGGAAAAAATTCTTTTTGGCACGAGAATTTTAATGGCCGAAAACCAAATTGACGCTATCCCGCTTGAAGCCAGACTAAAAGAATTGGAGCATCAGGGTAAAACCGCTATGATACTGGCCCTGGGAAAAACAATCATCGGCGCCGTGGCCGTGGCCGACACTATAAAAGATACTTCCAGAGAAGCGGTGGCCAAATTAAAAAACATGGGCGTAGCAGTTTGGATGATCACCGGAGACAACGAGCGTACCGCTCAAGCCATTGCCAAACAAGCCGGCATTGATAATATCATGGCCGAAGTTCTGCCGCAAGATAAAGCCGATATGGTCAAAAAAATACAAA
>Ga0100379_10005056_pt1 | contig 11460 bp, 12 predicted proteins | sample CryGeymeta201503_FD_80418 | JGI IMG/M metagenome (GOLD analysis project Ga0100379, IMG submission 80418) | Groundwater microbial communities from Crystal Geyser aquifers in Utah, USA - Crystal Geyser metaG 2015-03 | ecosystem: Environmental > Aquatic > Deep subsurface > Groundwater | place...
GCTCTCCTGTATCCATTCCGACACATTACCGCTCATATTCCATAACCCGACTTCACTCGGCCAATAGGATTTAACTGGGGTTGTAACAAAACCAGGGTAATTCACGCTGGGAAATAAGCCCTCTCCCGGTTTCACCTGCCCACTAATGATGTTCAATTGAACATTTCCTCGATATTTTTTATCCTTTCTTCGAATACCGTCTCCTTTCCATGGATATGGAGCATCGTTGGGCAATCCAATCCTTGCCGCATTCATCCATTCATTTTCAGAAGGCAAACGAACAATAATGCTGTCTATTTCTGTATGGATGGTTTTTAAATACTCATTCAAACGATCTGTTTTCCAGAGACAAAAATCCCTGGCTTGTTGCTGGGAAATATTAACCATGGGATAATCAGAATAGGCGCTATGAACATGATAGTGCTTCACCAATGGCTCATAATAGGACAGTATTTTCCTCCATGCTAGGGTATCCAAAAGAGATGCTTTGTACCGATTACTATCCACATTGTTCTTCAGCCATGTTTGGTATTCCTTGTAACCCGCATTGCTTACCTCCGTTTCAAAAAGATAGAGATAAGGGAACGAAACAGGAATTAACCCAAGTTTCTTCAATTCTTTGATTTCAGGCGGACGCTGCGCAAAAAGCACCTGAGATGAAACAATAAGTATCAGACAGTAAAGTATTCGGTTCATGTCAAATCAACGTAAAAAGTGAATGTGTATTTTGTGGTACAGGTAAGATAAATGTCTAGTTTTAAAACGTAATAAGATGCCCAATGCTAGTAAACGTCCACGGTCTAAATACCACGGACCACAACAAAATCAGTTCCGCCGTCGCATACGCTATGGCGGACGGAGACGCAGTAAAAAATCCTCCTGCCCTGTGCAAAATTCAATAACTATCCTGATTCAAAGAAGCAATCCCTGATTTTAGTATATTTGATTCAGCATGCTCACCCTAACCCATCAACCTGTCGCTCGATTTTTAATAACGCATTTCCCAAACGTGCGGATGCAGAGCTTGGAGCGTTTGATGGAAGAATGGGACCAAATCATTGAACTCAAAAAAGGCGAACGTATTGAACCGGATAGCCGCAAAGAACCTTGTCTTTATTTTATAGAAAAAGGGAGTTTGAAAGCAGCCAAAGAAACGGCTGAGCAAGAAATAATCTTTGAATTTGCCTGGGAAGGTGACTGCTTCTTTAACCTTCCTTTCTTTCTCGACTCGAAGCAAAAAGACAGCTACCTCGAGGCGATTTCATCGAGCAGACTATTTGCTCTAAAGAAGTCTGTATTTGAAGAAGTACTAGCTTCCGACCCGGTTCTGCGCGAGTATTGGAACCAAAACCTCCAGCAAATTTTACTCGCGCACATCGAACGCGAAAGTTTGTTTATGCACGCTTCCCCTGCTGAGCGGATTGCTTGGCTGAAGACCCATCATCCAGAAATCATCCAAAAGATTCCGAAAGTCCATATCGCTGCCTATCTCGGAATTCGACCAGAAACATTAAGTCGCCATTTTTCTTGATTGAAATCAAGGTTTTGAATCGAAGCATGCGCCGAAATTGCGTCCATGCAACAAAACCTGCGCACCTATGATTTATTGTCCCAACGCCTCCTTCATGAACGTAAAGTCTTACTCTGGGGCGAAGTGAATGATGCCTCTGCCCTGCACGTGGTAGAGCGACTTCTTTATCTCGAAAGTATTGAACCTGGAAAAGAAATCACCTTGCTTATAAATAGCCCCGGCGGACATGTTCACTCGGGATTTACCATCTACGACTGCATGCAAGGAATAAGCAGTCCGGTTTCAACCCTTTGCACTGGAATGGCCGCTTCCAAAGGGGCAATCCTCCTCAGCGCAGGAGCCAAAGGCCGTCGTTTTGTGCAAAAACATGCCCGCATTATGATTCATCAACCCAGCGGAGGCGTAGGTGGAACATCTGCCGATATTGATATTCAAATGGAAGAGCTCATCAAAACCAAACGGATAGGTGCTCAGATTCTGGCCGATAACTGTGGTCATAGTATCGAGAAAATCCTCCAAGACTTTGATAGAGACCATTGGATGGATGCCGAAGAGGCCGTGAAATACGGAATTGTCGACGCTATCGCGTAAGTTCCAAAATCCAAAAGACAAATTCAAAATTCCAAAAAACAAAAGACAAAAGACAAAAGACAAAATAATGGGTCATCCTGACTGCGGGCGGTCGACTGTGAACTCCTTCCCTACCACCCCCACGGCGGATTAATCCACGCGGTTAAGTCAAAATAAATAGGCTCCCCATTCTCTAATTTAAATCCGAGTCGTTTGTTTATGGGACCAGGATAGCCTCGATTGGCAAAGCAGATGGTAAATTCATAAACCTTTCCTTTTTCCAAGGCTTCTTTGGGATAATCACAGATAAAATGCGGATCGGATGTGAGTGGCTTGGTAATAATCGTCGGGGTATCGGATAAATAAATGAAATAGCGAGTTAGTTTGTGCGGCAAGCTATCTCTCGCTCCCAAGTCAATTACCTTCGACTGAAAAGCGAGCACATCGATGGTATCATTAAAGGTCAAGCTATCTATCCCTGATTTGGACGTATCCTGAGCATATAATTGAGCACTAGCAACAAGAAGAATACCGACAATCAATGGACGCATGTCCCTCTCTGCTCAAGAATAATGCTAGATCATTGGCCTTTCGATAAAATTGCTAATTCTCCAATATTTTACGTAATTCCGAATCGAAACTATGAAAAGACTCATTTTTACCTTCAGCACTCTAGCATTAGTTGCTTGCGGCGGCTCACCTAAGGAATCAACTAATTCTTCAGAAGTTGTCACAGCATTTATCGACGCTCCAAAAAGTTTAGAAGATGTCAATGACAAAAACCCAATTGTAGCCTTTAAAGTGGCGGCAGAAAAGCTAGCCGATAAAGTGATAATCCTTGATAAAGAAAATATCAAAGAAGTATTGGAGGAGGCTGGCGAATACAAACATTGCATCATCACAACAGAAGACCATACTATTGTATTGATTGATGATTTGGAAGACTGCAAAACATCTGGGTCTTGGGACGCCTGCATGCCGCGTTGTGAGGGTTATATAAAAAAGGGAGAACTTGAGTTCCAAGACGACTATGCCAACAATATTATCGGTCGTCCGGATGATCAGGAACGTACCGTTTATTTATTTAACTAAATGTCGGCCATTATTATTTTCCAACTGTATAGATCGGCCTACCGGATCCCGAAGTCCGACTATACCCCGGAGCTAAGAACCTGGATTCAAAAACCAGCTGAACCATTTCTCTCAAGGTCCGGTTATTTATTAGAGGACAGGCTTCATCTACCCAATCATTTTTCGCGTGTTGAAAGCGTACAAACTGCGGGGATAATTGTATTGGTAGACCAGCTAATTCCTGGAAATAACACAGAATCGAATGCGATCCTAGCCCAACAGGCCAAGCAATGTAGGATGCCCACGGAAAAGGAGCTGATTCACCTACTCCGCCGAGAAAACTTGATTAATCGTTTTGAGCTATTCAAATTAGCAAAAGAAGAAGACGGCCACTTTCATCTATCCTTAAATTATAAGGAAATGGCCAGCATGATTGGCTTGCCTGAACGCGAAGACCATCAGATTGCCCAGTTAAAAAAAGGCGATATTCTGCGCTTCCGTATCAATGGATTAACTGATTTCACCATGACCGGCCGGCTGCAAAGAACCTATGCCGAATTTGAATTTCTTCTCCACTATGTCGGGCAAGCAACGAGCATTCAATTTGGTGCACCCAATCAAATCGAATACCTAAAAACCCCACCCCAAGCCACCGAAGAAGTGGATGAACGGAAACACTTTTACTAGCCAGATTCATCAATCGAATGCACTCTAACCTGCAACCTAGAACCCGGTTTAGCAGGATGTTGACAAACAATCGAACAGGGTAGTTCATCTACAATTAAATTCCAGTTACCTTCCAAATAAGGTCCCTTATCTTATTCTTCAACATGAAAGGAAAAATAGCGAGATACTTGCTTTATGAATCTATCGGGAAATACCATTTTAATCACCGGAGGAGGCAGCGGAATTGGACTCGAATTAGCCATTCAACTCGAGGCGCTGGGGAATACAGTGATTATCTGTGGGCGGAACATTTCCACCTTGGAACAGGCTGAACGAAAGTCACCCAACCTTATAATTTTCCCTTGTGATATTGGTGATGTAAACGAGCGTCGGGTGCTTGCCTATTATTGCATGGAAAAATACCCAAACATCAATATACTCATTAATAATGCGGGAATTCAAAGGGTTATCGATTTCACCAAAGGCGATGACGACTTTTCCTCAGGCGATTGCGAAACCAGTATCAATCTCAACGCGAGTATGCATCTTGCTGCTTTGTTTACTCCCCATTTTCTTAATAAGAAAGAAGCCGCTATTGTGAATATTGGGTCGGCATTAGGACTCGTTCCCCTTCAAATTTCACCGGCTTATTCCGCAAGCAAAGCAGGCTTGCATTCATTTAGTATTTCCCTTCGCAGACAACTCGCTCATAGTCCCGTTAAAGTCTTTGAAATATTACCACCAATCGTAGACACCAATCTCACTAAAGGTGCACGAGAGAAACGCGAAAAAGGTATTCCCGCAAAGGTAGCAGCCAAACAAAGCATTCAAGGTCTTGCCAAAAACCAGTTCGAAATAGCGATTGGTAAAGTTAAACTGCTGCGTATTGGGAACCGAATCGCTCCGAGATTTTTTTTAAATCTATTAAACCGATCTGCATAGCCATCTAACTCATAAGCCCATCTGACTCGGCGATGCGCTTTTAAGAAATCGTAATGAATAATTCGGTGTGAAGCCGCATTCCCCTAACTTGCACCCATGATTGGTTTCTATGTCCTCAACCTCATTTGCTTAGCGGCCTTATTGTTGCTCACATACACTACAACCCTTTGGGCAAGGTCAAGCTTATTGGCAATGATTGTTGGCGTAGCTTTAGGCTGGTTTTCTAGTGGAGAATATGGACTGGTAGTTTTTGCTGCAGCTTGCGCTTTTACCGCCTATGCTAGCTTTAAGATGAATGCAACTCCAATCGATCAGAAAGTAGTGAGTGGAATCGCCATACTTATGACCCTTTCCGTTTTGGTGCGTTTACTTCACCTACCGCTCGGAACGGTATTTCTATTCATCATGTGGTTCCCTTTTGCCGCCAGTTCAAGTACGCTGATACGTCAAGTTTTAAAACAAAAAGGACCCACCGACCAAACAGGAATCTTACTAATTCTGATGTTTGAATCTATAAGTCAAGCGATTCAAATTTTCAAGTTGGTTCCATAAAAAAACCGGACTCCAATGGAATCCGGTAATCCGTCAAAACAACGCTCTCCCCTTCGTGTTCTGCAATTTAACCTGCTCAAAGAATAGAGGCCTTAAACCTGCAATCAGTTGCGCGCCATCGATAGAAACACCTCATTTATTGACCAACGTATCATTTTGAGGGACAAGCGGTCATCGGATAATTGAAAAGGGTCCAATAATGCACCCTTTTACAGATAAAAGGTTAAGCTAAATTTCGCCTGCTCAAGATTTTCGAGACGGAGACATTCCGCACTGCGAATTCCCGCCACCCAAAGGATAGTTCCATCTGCTTGGCATAGAACCGGCCATTGCGCCTTATGAAAAACATCCACCTTGGCATCGATAAACAAATCACTGAGTTTTTTCTGACCCTTCATACCAAAGGGTTGCATACGGTCGCCTTCTTGCCAATGGCGGAAATAGCAGTCTTGCCGCATAAGCTCTTGACTCAATAAAATGGTGTTCGCATTGGTGGGCCATGCAACGCTGGAAAATGTACTCAGTTCAAATTCAAATCCATCAAAAGAAAATTGACGCCTGATTTCTCCGTCATTTAGTGGTAAAAGTTCAAGAGGCTTAGAAATATTATTCTCTTCTCGCTTCTTAATGAGCCAATATTTCCTATCCGCCAATAAAAGATGCTTGGGAGATTTAAAAATGGCACCCGGTCGGCCAACAGTATCGAGCACAAAAGGAGCCTGATCTTCCATCGCATATGGCTTCAAAATATAACGCATGAGCAACCTAGCTGAGGGATGGGATTTGATGGAAAATAATATGCTTACTTCCTCTCCTTCGGCCAACACGAATTCTTTGATAACCTCTTCAAATTGGTGATTCAAGAAAACATTCACCTCCTGCATAATCTCTGAACTGCGTGAAAATTGGCGCACAGTTCCCGGATAAGCTTCCTCCCAGGGGCTTATTAAAGTATGACGAATAAAGTTTCGTTTGTATTTTATGGATGCATTGCTCTTGTCTTCTCGGAATTCAATTTGTTGAGACTGGGCTAAACGATCAATCTCTTCATACGAAGAACGCAGCATGGGGCGCATCAATCGTCCATCATCCAGCAGCATTCCTTGCAAGCCTTGGGGACCCGTTCCACGCATGAGGTTGAGCAGCATGGTTTCTGCTTGATCCCTTTCGTGGTGGGCGGTGAGCAAACGTTGTGCTCCCAACTCATCCATCAATGAAAAAAGCCAAGCATAACGCAGGCGACGCGCGGCCATTTGAATGCTTTCTTTGTTCTCATTCGCTTCTGTTTCTGTATGAAAAAAGGTGGCATGAAAGGGAAGTGACTTTTCGGCACAAAAATCGCGTACAAAGGCTTCATCCGCCTCGCTGTCGGCAGCGCGTAATTTAAAATTCACATGCGCCACAGTGGGCAGATACCCTAAATCAATAAGCACGTGCAAAAGCACCATCGAATCCTTTCCCCCGCTGCAGGCCAATATCAGCCTATCTTCTTTCTTCAAGGTAGCCCCTTTGAGGACTGCGGATACATCGGTATGAAGCGTGCTCATTTTATTGAACAAATGTCGACAACCCAACGCACAAAACCATAATTTTGCCCAGCATGAAGCGCAGTTTACTCTTCTTCCTCTTGCTATGCAGCGGCATCCTCGTTCAGGCTCAATCAAAGGTTGAACTTTTAGGGGCGAATGAGCTCACCGGAATTGAAAAGGATGGAGTTTCGCTCATGCGCCTTGTGGGCAATGTTTCCTTCAAACAAGACAATGCCATCATGCGCTGTGATTCGGCCTATCAAAACAAAAAGGAAAATACTTTCGAAGCATTTGGAAATGTATCCATCAATGAGAACGACTCCTTGCAACTGAATAGCCGCTACCTCAAATACTACGGAAACGATAAAAAAGCATTTGTTCGAGACCAAGTGTACATGACGGATGGCCAAATGACCCTCACCACCGATCAACTTGACTACGACCTCAAAACCCGTATTGCCTATTATTCAACAGGAGGACATGTCGTCAATCAAGACAATGTTCTGGACAGTCGAATTGGCTCCTATAATGCGAATAGCAAGACTTTTGGTTTTAAGAAAAAAGTAGTCCTAGTCAATCCGGAATACGTACTAAAAACCGACACACTCCAATACAATACCCTAAGCAAAACAGCCTTCTTCTTCGGACCAACTACCATTGATAGTAAAGATGGCTTTATCTACTGCGAAAATGGGTGGTACAATACCTACAGTCAACGCGCACGATTCAGCAGGAATGCCTATGCCATCAATAAAGAATACCGCTTGAGTGCTGATAGTATGATATATGGAGGAAAGATGGGGATTGATACAGCATTGAGTAATATTTGGATGAAGGACACAGTCAATCACCTCGTTATTTCCGGACAAAAGGCCGTCTATAACCGAAACACTTCGATTGCGGTAGTCACCAAAAACCCAATGGCCAGCGTATTGATGGATGGAGATAGTTTGCATATTGTGGGCGATACCTTACGCAGTACGAGCGATTCGCTGAAGCGGAAGTCAATCTATGCCTTTCATAAGGTCCGATTTTTTGGGAAAGACCTTCAAGGAATATGCGACAGTCTGCATTATTCTCAGCTAGACTCCATGATTTATATGGAAAATGACCCGGTTCTTTGGAATGAAACCCGGCAAATGCGGGCAGATAGCATCCATGTTCGGGTGGTCAAAGGCAAGGTCGAACGCGCCGACTTTATTGATAAAGCCATGATTATTGAAGAGGTGGATACCCTACTCTACAATCAGATTAGAGGAAACCTCATCAATGCCTGGTTTACTGAAAAACATCTGAGCGAAGTCTATGTTCAAGGAAATGCAGAAAACGTCTATTTTCAGGAAGAAGAAGGAAAAGAGCCACAAGACACCGCTACATTGAGTTCCATGAACTATGTAATTTGTACGGATATCCGCTTGCGTTTTGATACAGCAGGAAAGGCGGAGGAAATCCTGTACATCGAAAAGCCAGAAGGCACAGATTACCCCATCAACCAATTACCCGGTGGAGAAAAACAACAGTTAAAGGGCTTTGATTGGCGGGTGGAGGAACGTCCACGCTCTAAAGCAGATCTTCGCCGTTGAATTTTCAACTTGAAATGTATACTAGTGGGAATACCGAAGCTCCCAACACTTCGATAAACTTAGTGTCCGGACTCATTTGCCTACAAGACACAAGCACCCTTTCAAATCATAATTCATCCACTTTCATTAATTTCCACTTCGTTCCAATTAATTCCAGCGGACGCGGCAAATTACAATTCACAATTCACAAATTATAGAAGGTTGCTTTTATAATTCAATCCCCCTTATTATCTTTGCAGCCCCAATTACAATAAAAATGAAAGTTGATATCCATCCATCGAACTATAGATTAGTGGTTTTCAGAGACATGTCTTGCGACTATGAATTCATCACTCGTTCTACTGTAGAGACAAGAGAAACGACCCAATGGACAGACGGAAATGAATACCCGTTGTATAAATTGGAGATTTCTCATAAATCTCACCCATTCTTCACCGGTAAAGCCAACTTGATTGACACCGCTGGACGTATCGATAAATTTAGAAAACGTTACGGAAAATAATCCGACAAACTATATTTCTAAAAGCCTTCTTCGGAGGGCTTTTTTTTTGTCCCCACCCCCACTGATTCGCGCAATATTCGCTATTTTGCAACCTTATAATAAAGAGCTGAATGAATATCATCCTGTTTGACGACGAACAACGAATCCATCTTTTACCGCTCACCTATACACGCCCTGCGGCAGACATACGAATTGGCATCCTGACCATTCGTGAGAAATGGGAAAAATATTTCAATTTGAGTAGTAGTTCATTGACTGAACCCTACCTTGAAGCCAAGTATCCGCTATTCACTCAAAAAGACAACCTCCTCATTAATGGACGTGTTTTGCCTGACGCCAATTTGTTTGCGCGATTAGAAAGGATGGATATAGGCCAAGCCTTGGTAAAAGACAAGCTATTCATTGCCGCCCGCTTGAATGACAGTGGCCTAGCATCTTTTGACCGACATGCATCCAATTATCATAGCTATGAATATGAAGATGCACTGACTGTAATCGAATACCCTTGGGATATTTTCGCCAAAAATGCTGAAGCCTTGGAAGCCGATTACGACCTCATCACCAAAGGAAGAACCTCAGCGCCGCTTTCAGCAACAAATACCCTCATTGGGGATAGAATCTTTGCGGAAGAAGGGGCAAAAGCAGAATGTGCCATACTAAACTCAACAAGCGGGGCCATCTATCTCGGAAAAGATTCAGAGGTAATGGAAGGTTCCGTTGTACGTGGTGGCTTGGCATTGTGCGAGCATGCAGCCTTAAAATTGGCCACCAAGATATACGGCGCCACAACCATTGGCCCGCATAGCAAAGTGGGCGGAGAAGTAAATAATTCGGTTATCATTGGGTACTCCAATAAAGGCCACGATGGCTTCTTGGGAAATTCAGTTATTGGCGAATGGTGCAATCTCGGAGCCGATACGAATAACTCAAACCTAAAGAACAACTATGCCGAAGTCAAACTTTGGAGCTATGCCCGCAAAGGATTCGCCCGCACTGGACTTCAATTTTGCGGCTTGATTATGGGAGACCATAGCAAATGTGGTATCAATACCATGTTTAATACTGGAACGGTGGTCGGTGTTTCTGCCAATATATTTGGAGCTGGATTTCCTCGTAACTTTATTCCCTCCTTTAGTTGGGGAGGAGCACAAGGCTTTGAAACCTTTACCCTCCATAAGGCCAATGAAGTGGCGGAAAAGATGATGGAACGTCGTCATATTGAATTCAACCAAATTGAGCAGGATTTGATGGCCTATTTGTTTGAGACTTCCAAAGAATTCCGAGTGTGGGAAGGGGACCATAGACCATAGACAATAGACCATGGACCATAGACCATGGACCATAGACCATGGACCATAGTTGTTGGAAATCAAATTTTGAATCATAAATCATAAATAAAAGATGAGAAAATATATAGTAGCCGGTAATTGGAAAATGAATGGGACCCTTGCTGAGACGCAAAAGTTGGCTTCAGAAGTGGTGAACATGTACAAGGATGAAGTAAGCAATGACGTGGAAGTCGTAATGATTCCTCCGTATATTGGGATTACTGAAGTACAGCGCCTCACAAAGGGCTCAGAAGTAAAGGTGGGTGCACAAAACTCGCATAAGGAAGAGTCTGGTGCGTTTACTGGAGAAATTTCTGCACCTATACTCGCTTCATACGGCGTGGATTACGTGATTATTGGTCATAGTGAACGCCGCGAATACCAAGGAGAAGACAATACGCTTTTGGCCCAAAAAGTGGGTCAGGCACACCGTCATCACCTCACCCCAATTTACTGCGTCGGAGAAACCTTAGAAGAGCGCGAAGAAAACCGTCATTTTGAGGTAATTGAACACCAAATCTCTGAAGGACTTTTCCATTTAAGTACAGATAATATCCAACGTACCGTAATTGCTTACGAACCGGTTTGGGCAATTGGAACGGGGAAAACAGCCAGCAAAGACGAAGCCCAGGAAATTCATTCCTTGATTCGTGATTTGATTGCGCGACGCTACTCACAACATATTGCAGATGAAATTTCTATCCTATATGGAGGAAGTGTGAAGCCAAATAATGCGGCGGAACTCTTTGCCATGCCAGATATTGATGGCGGATTGATTGGCGGTGCTTCCCTAAAATCACGTGATTTTATCGACATCTGTAAGGCCGTAAAATAATGACTCAGCCCCCTTACCTCGACATCTTTTTGCCTTGTGGCAGCAATCTCCATGAAATCCTCAGCGCTGAACTTTTTGAACTTGGCTTTGAGGGTATTTGGGAACAAGACGAAGGACTTCACGCCTATGTCCCTTTAAGCGACTACGACCAAGAAGCTTTGAGCGACTTGCTGCACAGGTATGAAATGAACCCGAACGACATGGAGGTGACGAATATGGAGCAGGTCAACTGGAACGAGGTCTGGGAAAAATCGTATGAGCCGATTGATGTTTTAGGTCGTGCCATGATTCGTGCTGAATTTCATCCAAAGGCAGAAGGTCATGACTTTGATATCGTGATTCAACCCAAAA
>Ga0100379_10005062_pt1 | contig 11451 bp, 10 predicted proteins | sample CryGeymeta201503_FD_80418 | JGI IMG/M metagenome (GOLD analysis project Ga0100379, IMG submission 80418) | Groundwater microbial communities from Crystal Geyser aquifers in Utah, USA - Crystal Geyser metaG 2015-03 | ecosystem: Environmental > Aquatic > Deep subsurface > Groundwater | place...
CATTTATTGGCCTGTTGGCCATAAGCGCCCTGGTTTTCCAGGCTTGCAAAAAAGACAGTGACAAACCCAATACTCCTCCGGTTTACACCAACGGACAAGGTGAAATTGGCAGTGCCGGTGGCACGGTGATGATTGATGATGCTTCGTCGCCTATTAACGGGGCTAGTATTGTTATTCCGGAAGGGGCGCTGAATTCCAATATTAACATTAAGATTGTTGAAGTGCCAAACGAGATGTTTCCACCAGGTGATAGTTCCGCTTTGCTAATCGGGTTTGAGCCGGAGGGGCTTGTATTTGTCCAACCCGTTGAAATCTCGATCCCTTTCAAATCAGGGATGAACACATCTGACATGAGGGTTTTTTATTATAACCCTGATTCTATGTTAGTAGAGCAGGTTCCTGTCGTTTCTTATGATGGCAACTTTGTTACAGCTATGACAAATCACTTTAGCTATTACTATGCTACTGATGAAGGGTTTATCTTAGGAATTGAAATGCTAAACATTGATGGTAAGATTGGCGCCAGAGTTACAAATATGGGATTTGATTGGATAGCAGGCATGAACAGGATACCTTCAACTAACTCAAATCACGATAATGCTTTCCATGCTCTTGTTAACTCCAATAATGACGTGTTTTCCATTTTTAAAGCATATTTGTATAAGGATGGATTGTTTTATAATAGTATGGAGTCTGTTTCAAACCTTACAATTAGAAGAAACAAAAATTCTGGAACATATAAGGCAGATGTATATGATAATGAAAATTTTGTATATACAAGTGATGCTCTGGGAACAGATCCCAATGGTTTACTGAACACATGGTTCTCCGGTGATCCCTTAATTTTTTATTTTGACAATTTTAACCCTGATGCCAGTACGAGCTATTTTATTAAAATTAAATGGCGACTTCATTCCAACGATAATATTTATTATTTGTATTCTGCCCCATATACTGCTCTATATGAAGTAAACAATGAGGATGCGGATAAAAAACTATCCGAAATGGGCTCATTTGCTTTCGATGATTTGTTTGAAGGATGTATTGATGAACAATATATAAATGGAAGTGGATTAAAACCAGGCATAATTACAAATGAAGCAAGTTTGATTTCTTGCAGTAGTGCCCGTTTAAATGGCACACTGGATAATTTGGGTAGTGGTCAAATTACAAGACACGGATTTTGTTTGTCTGATAATCCAAATCCTACTGTGAATGATAATATGATTAATTTGGGTGCAATAACAGAACTTGGCAACTTTAGTTATGATTATAGTTTTGCACCGCCAAATCTGATTCCAAACACAAAGTATTATTATAAGGCGTATGCAGAAAACAGCGCAGGCATCGGTTATGGAAATGAAATTACTTTTTGGACGAGTGATGATACTGAAGCACCAACTTTGTTTGGCTATGAACCCGGATCCGGTGAAACAGTTTCGGGCAATGTTTATATTCTAATTTCCATAGAAGATGGATGTTGATAAGATAAAGCAGAATTTTATGTTAAACCAAACGGTGGAAATTATACCCTTATTGGAGAAGACCCTGAACCCAGTTATATCAGTAATGATGTATATCATGCCTCAATTAATTGGAATACTAATGAATTTGTAAATGGAACATACACTATTAAAGTACTGGTAAATGATATGGCAGGATTATTAAATAACAAAACTTGGGATGTAATCGTTAATAACTCTGGTTCCAACACCCCACCCACAGCCCTCTTCACCGTATCCCCTTCCAGCGGAACCACCAGCACCAACTTTGCCTTTGATGCCAGTGGCTGCACCGACAACGAAACCCCCGCAAGCCAACTACAAGTGCGCTGGGACTTTGACGGCAATGGCAGCTGGGACACCAACTGGGATACCGACAAAACCCAAAACCACCAATACAGCAGCGAAAGTACTTATCAGGCAAAGGTTGAGGTTAAGGATGCAGAGGGTTTAACAGATACATACACCAAAAGCATAACGGTTAGCAATGGCGGCGGCGGTACCACCGGCACCTTTACCGACCCGCGCGATGGCCAAACCTATGCCACCATAGAAATAGGAAACCAAACCTGGTTTGCCGAAAACTTAAATTACGAAACCTCTAACTCCTGGTGGTACGACAATAGCAGTGCCAATGGCGATGTTTACGGACGTCTTTATACCTGGGAGGCTGCCTTGTCAGCTTGTCCAAGTGGCTGGCATCTGCCCAGCGACGAAGAATGGAAAACCCTGGAAATGGCATTGGGCATGAGCCAAAGCCAGGCTGATAATATCCTCTGGCGCGGAACAGACCAGGGCACTCAAATGAAATCTACTTCCGGCTGGTACTCCAATGGCAACGGCACAAATTCCAGCGGATTTAACGCCCTCCCGGGGGGCACCCGCGCCAGCAGTGGGTCGTTCTACGGCCTTGGCAGCTACGGCTACTGGTGGTCAGCTACAGAGAGCTCAGGTACGAACGCGTGGGGCCGGCACCTGCGCTACGACCACGACCAGGTGTACCGGGACGACGACAGCAAGACGTACGGCTTTAGTGTTCGTTGCCTCAAGGACTGATTTCTCGCCTTAGGCGAGATTGACAATTTGACCATTTGCCTATTTGGGGTATGGGGCAAAGCCCCATCGAATTTTTTTTTGAAACTATATGAAGATAGAAGATATATTAATAAAAGAAGACAATCAAAACATCCACTTGCATAAAGAAGGCTTGTTTTGGCGTGCTTATGAGTATTCTGCTTTTGCTTTTGTAAAAGAAATAAAAAAGTACAATGCCAAAAAGAAGTTTATAAAAAAAGTAAACAGCGAGATTGTTTTCATCGGTTTCCCTGAAAGCACTTTAGGTAACATACTGGATTTGTGCAAGCAAAAAGGCTATGCTGTAAACAAAAACGAACATTTAATTACAATTAAACTAATCACAAAAAGTGAAGGATTCGAAATATGGAAAGATGAAATAGAAATTGAAGATAAAAACCATGTAACGAAGGATGATGATTCTTTAAGTGAACGCATTGCTGGTTTTCCATTGGCAACAAAAACGCCTATGGAAGCACAGCAGTTTTTGTACAACTTACAAATGGAAATAAATGGCAACCTATGATAATTTGCCTGTTTACAAAGCATCATACGATTTGCTTCAGGAAATCACACTGTTTCGCAAGCAATTGGATAGGGAGTATAAATATACCATAGGCGAGCGCCTGGTAAATGAAACGGTAGAAATGATTATAGGTGTTTTTAAAGCCAATGTAAGCGTAGCAAAAAAAGACCTGATATTAAGAATCCGGGAGCATTTAGAAATAGTAAGGCTTTTATTGCGCTTGCTAAAAGATTTAAAGCAAATAAGTTTAAAAAGGTTTGCCACCCTGCTTACCAAGTCATGTTGTAGAGACCCAAGTCTTGCCATTCGGCGGGGCATTTTTAATCTAATTCCAAACTCTCAATCATATCATGAAGCTCATTGGGTTTTAGGTCGGCTTTTTCACCTTTATCGTAAATGGTTAACAGATAAACTGTTTCGGTTTCAATGTACAGATAAGTTATTACCCTTGCTCCACCACTTTTGCCTTTTCCTTTAGCACTAATTGCAAGCCGTATTTTATAACAATTATTGCCAATAAAAGTTCCGCTTTCAGGCTTAACAGAAAGCACTACCATCAACCTGGCAAATTCATTTTTGAGTGATGGAAATTTTTTAGCCAGTCGTTTGAGCTCTTTCTCAAATCGGTGTGTAGGAATAATGTTATAACTCATTGAGTAAGTCCTGAGCCGTTTTAAGTTTTAATTTTCCTTGCTTGTGTAATCGTACTTCGTTGGCAGCTTCTTTTAAATCTTCCCAAAGTTCCACGGTAGAAACACTCATAGGCTTTACTTTTTTGATAAAGGAAAGGCTTTTTAAAACTTTCATTGCAAAAGAGGCCTCATTATCATTTATATCTATTAGTACTTTCATTGTCTTATTTTTTAATTGGTTAAACTCATTGCATTGCTCAACGCTTCTTTTAGGCGTTTATTGGCGATAGCAGTATCAATCATATTACAGATAGAATTTTTTTGTACTTCGTCCAGCTCTTCCAATAATCTTACCTTTACTAATCCGTTTGATTTGTGCTACAATGTCCATATACCTGCGTTTTTTGATACTGCAAAGTTACAAAATAAGCCATAATAAGCAATATGTAAACTTAAAGTGTAGAATAAATGTAACTAATTAGCGTATGTGCATAAAGTCAGCCTGGTTAATATTCTTGATTTTGATGTGGAAGAAAAATAATTATGCATCCCTGGTTGTTTTCATTTTTCGCCCTTTTCAAAGGCATTACACCTTACCTTTTCCAAAGTTTTAAACTTTGGAAAAGGTTGAGCGCCCCCATCTTGCGGAGTCGTGTGGTAATCGATTTTTGGCTTAACAGCCAAAAAGGAATCTAAAACCCTGTGAATTAGTTGTTATCATTAGCTTTGAAGCAAATCAAAGACTATAAAAAAAGCATCCCTGCCTACAGCAGGCAGGCTCGTTACCGCTGCACTCAAACGAGATCGAGAGAGGGAATAAAGAAGTCATTAATGGGGATTTACCACCACTATACAGACTTGCGCATGGCATAAAAGCTTTCCCCTATTTTCCGCTTGATATTAATTTGTGTAAATTAATCGTGCGACTACAAATATTTACAATTATTCGTTAATGCAAATCCCCTCTTTACCCCTACTGTGCGCTTGTAAGTCCGCGCACATATCATTTAATTTAACAAGTAACAGGGTTGTTTTAAGTATGTAACAGAGAGGGGTTTTCCAGCTCAATACCGAAACGCAGCCCCCATCATTTCTTGTTCTACTCTTGATATTCCCAGACTTTTTGCTGTTGCCTGCCAAGTACCTACGACTAAAAGAACCTGATCCAGTATCTGATTCATTTGGTTTTTGGTAAGTTGAAAGTAATCCTTTGCTCCGCTTTTTCGGCGGTTTCTAATTTCCTTCTCGTCCTTCTTTAACTGTAAACTACTGAATACATGCCTCCTATAATATGTAACAAAAATGTTAGTTACAAATTTGTTAGTTACAAGTACAGTACTTATCTTTGTTGCAAAAATTAGTAGATGAGTACACCATTTATGTTTGGAAAACTGGCCACAGACCAAAATTTTACCAACCGCAAGGCAGAAATAATCAAGTTAAAACAAAACTTCATTTCGGGCATTAACACCATTCTTATTTCCCCGCGCAGGTGGGGAAAATCTTCACTTGTAAAAAAAGCAGGCATTGAAGTTGAAGCTGAGCAAAAAAGCATCCGGATTATTTATTTGGACATGTTCAACATCAGGACAGAAGAGGAATTTTACAAATGCCTCTCCGAGGCTGTTTTAAAAGCGGGTTCAGGAAAATTAGAAGAATCACTAAGTTTCGTCAGGAAGTTTTTAAAACAGTGGATTCCAAGAATAACTGTTTCACCTGATGCTGTTCAGGAAATGAGTTTATCACTTAACTGGGAGGAGGTGAAGAATAAGCCCGACGAGATACTCGATTTGGCTGAATCTATTGCCATAGAAAAGGAGTTGAACCTTGTGATTTGCATTGATGAATTCCAAAATCTTTCTAACTTCAAGGATCCGTTGGGTTTTCAAAAGAAAATCCGTTCTCATTGGCAGCAGCATCAGCATGTAACATACTGCCTGTACGGTAGTAAAAGACATATGATGATTGAGGTTTTTACGAAACAATCCATGCCGTTTTATAAGTTTGGAGAGTTGATTTTTTTGCCTAAAATCTCAACTGAAAATTGGAAAATATTTATTCAGGAGCGTTTCCTGTCCACACATAAAATACTTAGCGAGCAGCAAGCAGAACGAATAGCAATGCATGTCGAAAACCACCCCTATTACGTACAACAGTTATCCCAAATCTGTTGGTTCAGGACTTCCATTGAACTAAAGGATGAAGATATTGAACGAAGCATGGAATCGCTGGTTATGCAATTGAGTTTGTTGTTTCAGAATATTACAGAAAACTTAACCAATACCCAGGTCAATTATTTGAAAGCGCTCATTGACCAGGTCAGGATGCTAAGCAGCAAGGAGGTTATTTACAAGTATCATTTGGGTAGTTCTGCCAATGTTTCCAGAATTAGAGAAGCACTGATTAATAAAGAAATTATTGATGATCAAGTTGCTGGAAATCCTGAACTCCAGGATCCGGTATATAAGTACTGGCTGAAAAATTATTATTTCAGCAGATAGCAATTCTTTTTCAGACATAAAACACAGAAGCGACAACTGGTTTAGTTAACTTTGCCATAAATCACGGTTAGTATACACAATATTCATCCTATGAAGCAGATTATTACGTTGTTATCCTTTTTATTTGCCTCGTTGACCATTAATGCCCAAATCACCACCCAGCAAGCCCGCCCCATCGATTCAGCTTTAATATTTGAGCACTTGGACGAGGGAGAATTTCACACCACAAATTACCATGGTGTAACTTTTCCTCCAGGTGGCTATTGGACCTGGGATGCGGGTTGTGGTCTTTATTTGGAAATTGATGATTATTTCCTGGCCTGGTCGCATACCGGGGTGGTAGCCGATACGCTGGCAGCCTGCATCGACACCATGCCCAGCCAGGCGTATAGGCTGTTTAACCTGGAAACAATGGCCAATATAGCCGCTTATCGCGATTCGGTTGAATTATGGCTGGGAAGTCTTGGCATTCCTGTTGGAGTTAGGAAGTTAAAGCAAAACAAGCTCACACTTCAACCCAATCCATTTGATGATTCGGGAACAGGGTTCATTTTCCCGATCAATGGCAATTATACGTTGTGGGTGAACGATTTAGAAGGAATAACGGTGTATCAAACCTCAGGGATAGCCCTACGTGGACAACGGCTTCCAATAGAAATCAGAAATAAAACAAAAGGGGTCTTTATATTTCGGCTGTCAATTGACAAAATGATTTATTCAGGACTTGGGTTTAAAAATTAGATTACTTCCCATCTGCATTTAATCGTAGCCGTAGAATTTTGATTTGAGCTGAACAGCATTATTCGTAATTTTAAAAAGTTTACATCCAAGTAAATACTGAATGGAATTGAGGACACAGGGGAATCACGGAAAGAGCGGCGAAAAAACTAAATTATCGGCTTAACAGCGATAAAGGAGTCTAAATCCCCATGAATTAGCTGTTATCATTTGCATTGAAGCAAATCAAAGACTATGAAAAAAGTCTAATAAAAAACCCAGCTTTCGCCTAAAAATGATGCAGCTCAGGTGTGCAGTGTTTTTCGCCGGTTTCAGGCCAGGGCTAAAAACTTCAAAGTCGTTAACGACTTTGAAGTCCTTAGAAACTGACCAAAACAATTACCACAGAAATAAAAAGCAAAAAAACACAAAACAATTGATCAAAAAGGCTTACTTGAAATTGATTTTTTATGATGGAAAATTCGTTGCAAACGACAAAAAAAGCATCCCTGCCTTCAGCAGACAGGCTCGTTACCGCTGCACTCAAACGAGATCGAGAGAGGGAATAAAGAAGTCATTAATGGGGATTTACCACCACTATACAGACTTGTGCATGGCGCAAAAGCTTTCCTCTATTTCCCGATTGATATACATTTGTGTAAATTTATAGTGTGGCTAAAAATATACACAATTATTCATGTTAATGCAAATCCACATCTGAGTGTAGTTTCATGCCAGGCAGGCAAGTCAATTACGATCAAATCTCATTTCAATTAACATATATTGGGATCATTTCATGTTTGCAGCAGTCATGTCTGGAATTGTTGATCAGCCAGCAGATTATTTGTACAGCAGCGCAATGAATTATGCAAAAATGAGGCTGTTAATTGCGGTTGATATAATATTGAATCCCCGGAAACTCACCACCTGTACCATCTTCCAGAATTTCGATACAATCTTTAAAAGGAGTGTCTTGAGCAATGGCCAATGAATTTAGTCAACAATCTTTTGTGCAAAAAAGCGTTATCGGGGAGTTGTTCGCCACAAAGCATCCATTACATTTGTCATTGATTTTGGAAATATTGAGAAAACTAATTTTAAATATTTATGTCTTGTGTATTTCCTTGTTTCTGATGTTGCTTGTAGCATCAGCACAGGGGCAACAGCGTATTTCCACCGAGCAATATATCGACACCTACCGTGATGTTGCCATAAAAAAAATGCATGAATACGGCATTCCGGCTTCCATCACACTGGCTCAGGGCATTCTTGAATCGGGAAGTGGTAACAGTAGGCTGGCGCAGAAAGCCAACAACCATTTCGGTATCAAGTGCCACAAGGAATGGAACGGGAAAACCTATTACATGGACGATGACGAAAAGCATGAATGTTTCAGGAAGTATAAACATGCTGAAGATTCGTACCGCGATCATTCCTTGTTTTTAACCCAACGTGGAAGGTATTCGTTTTTGTTTGAAATCAAAATCACCGATTACGAAGCCTGGGCAAAAGGGCTTAAAAAAGCGGGTTATTCCACCAATCCCAAATATCCTGAACTGCTGATCCGCATCATCGAAAAATACAACCTGAGCCAATACGATGACAAATCATACAAGGAGAAAAAGGCTGGGAATGAGGGGAAGGTAAAACATATAAAAAAGTCCGTTGTTAAACCCATGACCATCGATCAGTTTAAAAAAGATGAACGGTATCCCAGTGGTCGGCAGCTTTTCTCAAACAATGGAATAAAGCTGTTGATTGCGGTAAAAGGCGATACCTTTAACAAGCTGGCAAAAGAGTTTGGCCTCTATACCTGGCAGTTTTACAAATACAACGATCTCGACAAAGATTACGTGCTTAAAATAGGCGACATCATTTATCTGGAAAAAAAGAAGCGCAAAGCCGACAAGCAGCATCCCGGGCATGAAGTAAAACAGGGAGAAACCATCAGCAGCATTTCGCAGCTGTATGGAGTGCGCGAACGACGTATTTATAAAATGAATAACCTGCCCGATGGCATCCAGGTCAGTGCAGGCAAGGTGCTGAAGCTGAGATAGGGGAGGCGTTTGCCCCGATTTTACTCTGAATTAGTACCTGAAAATAACGCCCAATCTCCAAATCCTTGGAGTACCATAAAATGTCGGATCATACAGATGCAACTGGTACAGCAACCGGAATGAATCCGGGTTTAGTTGATGGTCGATAAAATTCTGGTAATTATCAGACGTTAGAAGCCCATCATCATCTGGCTTTCCGGTATATGAATACACATCGTAAACATTCTGGAAGTTAAATACATTTTCGATGGTCAGATAGACGTTCATCATGGCTTTTGTTCCAAGGGAAATATCTTTCTGGATATTGAGGTTAAACAGGTTGATATTTGGAGTGTGCTTAACTCCGGAGTATAAGTATCCGCCGACATCCCTTGTTGAATAATAAGGAATTCCACGGCGGTATTGATAATAAACAGTAGCCGAAAGCCCGTGCAATGCCTTCACATTGGCCCACGATGGACCTCTGAAATTATTTTTGTTTCCAAATTGATAACCCGCGTTTGTATTGATTACCAGGTCGCTAACCGCTATTTTGAAAGGGTATTCTTCATCTGTAAATAATTTTGTTGCATTTAAACCTCCGAAAAATCCGGTTCCGGTGGTGCTTACGTAGTTGATTCGTGTTTCAAATCCATTTGTTGTTACCGGATGTGGGTCGTTATAGAGGGTGACATAAGTGGATGGATAAGCCCCAACATAACTTTTGAGACTTATCATATTATATATGGTAGTACTTATAAAGGATAAATCAACCACCAGGTTTTTCCACACTCTTGATTTTACTCCGGTAAAAAACTTCTCGGCCATCATGGGTTTTAGGTTGGGATTTTCTATGCTGTTCGTCTGAGAATAAGCGGACCAGTAATAGTATTGTTCCGGACGAAAATTATTGTAGCTGGTTGGGTTTTGTGTAAAAGAACTATAATTAACGTAGAAGTTGATGCGGTTGATCAACGTATAGTCGATGCTGATTTGTGGCAGTAAATTTATCGTCTTTTTGTAATCCTGAAAGGTCATATCAGGAGTCCAATCTCCGTGTAGACTTTTTATTTCAGGATTTTTAAGAGAGGGAGAAATGCCGCTGCCTGCATCTAAAATTGTGGGATCTTGTATTTCAAGTCCAGAGGCATTAAACCACTGATCTCCATTGCGGTAACCAACCACCCTGGTGGGATCCATCACCTTATTCACATAAACTAAATAGTTGCCTCCGATATTTGAGGGCCTGGTAAATTCGATGGCTCCCTGGTCCTGAACCTCAGCCAATGTATTTATTTCAAAAAGCGAGTAATCATCTTTTAAAACCGGGCGGTTGGCATCATATACATCAACACGCAATCCAATATTCACATGCAGGTTTTTCCAGTTAAATTCATCCTGCGCAAAGGCGGACCAATAGGTAGGTTTTGAAGCATTGATGCTGAAATCGCTGAAAAAGGAATAAGGATCGTTTCCTGAAGTCTTATGTCCGGTAAAATCGTATCCGACATAGTTTACCAGAGGAAAGCCTCCGTTAAGTAATTCATTGGCAGTAAACAGATTCATTGACAATAGGTTGTCAGGTGTGTTAATGGTTTGCCTTTTACCATATTGATCATAGTATTCAATGGTGTTGTTTTCCTTGTCGTACGAATCAGTCACGATGTATTCGAGGCCGTCCACTGGCAAACCAAGTACCTGACGCAGATTTTTTGAAAATTCCGTTTGTGAGGCAGCATCAAATTTTCTAAAATAATTTATAGTGTCGACCGATCCATCCCACATAACGATTTCCGGGTTGGATTTGTCCAGTTGATGCAAATGATAATTTGTCATGCCACGCATCAATCCCCATAAATTATTGGGGTTGAGCGCATAGTGGCTTCTCGTTTCACGATTGTATTCACCACCAATGGTGAAATGGTGGATTTTGTAATCCCCATTAAACTGCAATTGTGCCCTGATTTTGTCTTTCTTTGTTTCCTGATAACCTGAGGTAACGGTACCTGTATTATTAAATAATCCGTAAACGCTTTGGGGTTGGCCACCATTTACTAGTCCTCCATTTAAGATAATCTGATCCATATTCTGAAAATGGCCCTCAGGTTGATCTGCATAAAAGTCAAAATAGTTTGATGTATAGGCTGCTATATCCGGATTAATATTCGAAGGCTCAAATGTAACCAATGTGTCAAAGTCCCATGAATTTAATACCCATACATTATTATAGGTCTGACTATCAACAGTAACACTTCCAAACTCATAGTTAGGCATTTTGTAGGTAGTGAATTTCCCCAAATAACCATAGTCGAAGAAATCTTTCCCGTGTTCGGGATCACCTGTGGTTTGGTGATAACTGGAATATTGCAGGTGGAGGTCATACGATAGGCTGAGTTCCTGATTTATTTTGAATTGCTGCTTCCAGTGGACGAAATTATCAAAGTTTCTCCGGGTTTGCAATGC
>Ga0100379_10005063_pt1 | contig 11450 bp, 8 predicted proteins | sample CryGeymeta201503_FD_80418 | JGI IMG/M metagenome (GOLD analysis project Ga0100379, IMG submission 80418) | Groundwater microbial communities from Crystal Geyser aquifers in Utah, USA - Crystal Geyser metaG 2015-03 | ecosystem: Environmental > Aquatic > Deep subsurface > Groundwater | place: USA...
AAGTCGACTTGTCTTATAAAGCTTATACAAATCCTCTAATTGACCTCTACGCTCATCCTTAGCAAACCACTTATAGAAAGACAACTTTTCCAAACCCGCACTGTCAATTAAGACTTTCGTCAAGTCGTTAATTTTGGCTGGAGTTAAATCATCATCAAAAAAATTTTTCCTTCGTAATCCCTCAAGTACAGACATAGTCTGCCCACGTTCAAGCTTTAAGCCATTAATCACAACTTTCTGGGCCCTCACTTTTGCGTCGTATCGCATATCAAAATTAGCATCAAGATTAGGATTAAGACTTCCCCAACGCTTTTCCAGAAGTTCAATTAGTTGTTTATGATTACGTGTTGCAATACCATTCGCAAAAGCTCTCTTCGCATTATCTGAAGGCAACAAACTCATTGTACCGGCATAAAAATTAATCTGATCCAAAACTTGCTGTGCCGTCATATGTTCCGGAAAACTTCCCTTCAGACTAGCAACAATTTCATTAACATCTGCAGGCAATTCTGCCACGCGAACCTTTTGCATCTCTCCACCATTAGCTGCCATACCTTTATCTCCACGTAATCCCAATTCATCAACATTCACCTGATATGCACTATCTACATAATCATCTCTCACCTCACTATAATGTTTATGCAACTGAAACAACTCATCGGAAATGTCTAAATCAGACCAGCCCAAACGCTTATACTTGGCTATAGTTTCCTTAACTACCGCAATATTTACTCCGGGGGCTAAGTTCTTAGCATTAACAATATCTTCAATTAGAGTTCTCCTAACTTCACTATCAGGCAAACTATTAAAAATGCGATGTGCACGTTCATGTTCCAACACAGAAGAAACTCTCTCAGAATTTTTACCATTTCTAACCACAACCAAACCCGTCGCCGGATCAAAGAAACCATCCTTATTTTCCACACCATCCATTAATTTTATATTCCTCTCATATTCCGTCTGATTAATATCTCCTCCATCGTAAGCGGTTTTTAGCCTCACTTTTGCTTCTTTAACAAATCCTTCATAAGCCTGATCGCCAACAATTACATCCTTAGGAGACACAGTAGCCTTTGCTTTACCACTAAGCCCCTTCATGTAATCAGAAAATTGCTGACGATTAAGCTCATGCACATAATCATTATATAGTTTAAAATACTGTCTTGCTTGAGCTTCCGAAGGAATTCCTCCAATCTTCGCCTCCAAATCCATTAAACCCTTCTCTGCTTTTTGCAATCTACCAACCTTACCAAAATGCAAAAATTGATTTACTGCCAAAAATTGAACACTTTTAATCATTGCCTCATAAGCGCGATCTGTGTTCCCCGAGCGTAAATAATCTTCAATTACCGCCAACCCAATTGACGCACCTGTATCCAAACCGGTAACAACGCCCAACTCTACATAAGAGGCTAAACGAGGACTTGTCTTTGCAAGTTTTTCAAAACGCCCCTTTAATAAAGTCGGTGCCAATTTACCAACGCCGAAATTAGCCGCCATAGAAGCATAACCATCAACACCCCAATTTGCCATCTGCTCACGCCCTAACAACTCATAAGAAATATTCATCCCTGTATGCACAATCGCACTATCAACCAATGTTGATGCCACAAATCGCGTTAAATTAGACGTTGGCCTAGCAAACCCAAGAATCTTACGCAACCGAATACCAACACGTCCAGCTGAACCTGCTGCACCAATGCCTTCTGTTGCAGCGGTAATTGCCAATAAAATATAAGTTGATGGATCATCAACTATATCTAAAATTTCTTTACCAATATTCACATTATTAATTTTATCATTCGCCTTTGCAACTATCGATGTTACATCATTAGCCATTAATTGTCCTTTTAAATACTTCATTTGATCGTCCTTTTCCACATTTGCCAATCTTGACGTTTCCGCCTTAAAATCGATATCAAATTTATAAGCCGCCTCAGCAGCCTTTTTTGCATCCGTATTTGGTGATGCAACCTCGGCACCACGACCATTTAGTCTCTTCCATGTATCAACAACCAATGGCCATTTATCAGCCAACTTAGCACGAATATTCTTCATATCTTTTGCACCAAAAACAAACTTATGATCATTATCAATTTGCCCGCTGGCAACTAACAAATTAATTGCCTTAGTCATACTCACTTCACCGGATGTTAACATATATATACTCTCGCCATTAACATCATAATTCATATATTCATCCAAAGCTTTATGATACAACTCTAAGCTTTCACCCAAACCAGCCTCCGACTCAGGTTCGGTTGCCGATAGATGTTTTATATAACTCAATTTTGCATCCACGGAATTTTTTGCGGTATATTCAGAATTTTTACTAGCCCTAAGTAACGACATCTCATACACAACATCATCATCATTTTGATTAACCGGTAATGGCTCCCCCAACAACACATTATTAAGCGCCATTTTTACCGACCCCATTTGCTTCGCCAATAATCGTAATTTACCCTTCATAGGTGATTCATCCACAAATTCAGGATTAGTAACCGCTGACCAATCGGCCTTAGCAAACATTTTGTACATTTGATCAACACGCGTCAAAGAAAAAACATCCATCAAATTATCCGCTGAAAAATTTGCTCCCAAATTATTAATACGATCTGTAGCCTCCGCCACCGGAATACCCGCCACAACGGCCATTAATCGACTAACACTCGAAATTCCACCATGTTCAATTTGCCAAGACTGATACGCTTGTAAAGTTTGTCCAAACTGATCAAACAGCTCCTTTTGTCTAGCCTGCAAAGCGGTCACCACAACGTAATCTTTCGCAAATTCAGGATTTTTAAGTAATCGTTCCTGTAAGTTTAATTCACCTATCTGCTCATTAAGTTTATTTAATCGAGCAAAAGCACTATCAGCTCCTGTTGATACTTCCTTAGCATTTTTATCGATTGTTTCCACAAAAACATCACCATGCTCCTTAACCAATTTTGCCAACTCAGATAAAGTATATGTTCCCTCATAGCTATGTTTAATTGCTCCTGCGCCAACATCAATTTTTGTTTCACCATTAACCTCGTATATCCGCTTTATATAACCAAGCGATTCGGCACGACTACTGGCGGCAACAATATTATTATTTTCCTTCAATATTGGGAGTTCCGCTTCCTCCGTTGTAATATCAATTCCAGCCATCTGCTTTTCCAATGCCTGTCGAGCAACTGTTATTGAACGTACACGCACATTTTTTACGGCAAGATCAATATTATTCAGTAAAACCGTCATCTCAGTCTCCACTTCATTTAATTCACCCTCAAGTTCATTCTGAATATTGACAACAAGCTCATCCAAACCAACGGTAAGTTGTGCAAAGCCATTATCACCATAAATATTATGGTCACCATTCACCAGATAATGCCATACTTCGGGATTCATTTTAATAGCATCAACTTCACCAATTTTTTCTACAAACTGCTCCTGTTTAACCTGCCATTCAGATAACAACCCTTCAATTTTTTTTGATAATCCAGGTAGCTCACCAAAACTAGCTTCCACCTGATCAAGCTTAAGTTGGATTTTCTCATTTACAGCTTTTACACCGGCCAAGGCCGCTTCTTCATCAAAATCCAAAGCCTCCACATTCGCATCTACATTTTCAACAGCAGACTCAATCAAACCAGGATCTGGTCTTTCTTCATTAAACCAAACTAATAACTGTTCTCTAAACATATTAATGATTTAATTGGTCAAGGATTGTATCCTCATCAATGTGCTCAGCCATTTCCGCATCTTTATAAAGCTTCTTCATTTTCTCGTTTAACCACACCTTCATGCTACTTGCATAATTTTTACAAATGCCAACCTTAAGTGCACCTTTTATTTTTTCTTCCAAAACTGCTTTTCGTTGCACAATATTCATAGCAATATAAAATTAAATAACTTCACTAATCGCCTTCTCCACAATCATCTTTTGCATTACATCCGGCAAAGCCTTAAACAAAGGATCTGACGTTTGCCATTTTTCACGCAGCACTTCCATACCTTTCGCCTTAGCCTTAGCCTTAAGCTCTCCCTTATAATTATTATAGTCACTAACAACAGCCAGATAATCGTCATAAAGCCCCGGCTCGCTATCAATTACTCCGGTATAAGTTTCCACAGCTGTATCCAAATTAGCCAACAATCGGTCACGAGAACTTCCCTCATCAGAATTAAAAATAAAAGTTTTTAAACGACTAATGACACCATCTCCCGGTAAAGCCTCAATTCTAACTTTTTGATCCTTTAAACGCTCTAATATCCTCCTAAAAATTCGCGGTAACTGTCCATCAATAGTTGCCGTTTTAAAGCTCACAACCATACTACCAAGAACCCCTCTAACCTCCTCTAACTTACTATTTCTCACAGCTTCATCATCAGTATCTCCCGCTTCTTTAATCAAACCTTCAATCTTATCAACATCACCAGACAAAGTACGATAAACACCAACCAACTCCGGCACTCGCTTAGCCATATCCCAGTACTTTTTTGCACTATCGGTTAACTTTTCATACCAGCTTTTGTCCGCTGCCTCGGTCTCTTTTGGCTTCTCCGCAGTAGATTTAGATGCGCCCTTCTTTAACTCGCCACCCTTTTTAATAAACTTCACCTCATCATTACCTGCTTTTAACGAAATCCCATTTTCATTGGCCGCCATCCGTTCTAATAATTCAAATAATTTTGCAACATCAACAGTCTTAGTGCCGGCCAGATTCGTCACCAAACCAATTTGCCCGGTTCTATCAACATTCAATACCGTGGTATCTATCCCTACAATTTTCGCAAACATAGGCAACTTCATCTCATACGTCACCCCACTCCCATTACGATTATACAACTTAAAAAGAGGCTTACTCCCATCAGCCAAATCGACTGTACATTTTAATTCCGCCTGTGCGGCATCGGAATAATAAGTAAAATCAACCTTATCTCCTTCCTTAACTTCTTTGCCTTTAATTTTAGTTAACGTCTCAACTTCACGTTTTTTGGCTTCCGCCTTTTCATCTACAGGCGCATCCTTTGTTTCACTCGGCTTTGACGTATCACCAAAATCGGCAGCTTCCGTTTCGGCCTTAGCTGTTTCCTCCGGCGACAGTTCCTCCTTCTCCTTACCAAATAACCCCTTAAACCAGTCCAAAACGCCACCCAGCTTTTCCTTAATCGTCTTCCACAAATCTTCCATCCATTCCCCAAATCCACCCTTTTCAGCTTTTTCCTTAGCATCCTCCACTAAATCTTGACGCTCTTGTTTCGATTCAGCCTTAACAACCTCCGCCGCAGTTTTCTGTGTTTCTTTAGGTGAAGGCGCTTCCGGCGCTGGCGTTTGTTCTGGTTTATTTGCTATTGAACCTTCCATACATTTTTATCGTTAGAAGATTACTTCGCATCATCTCCACTCACAACACGACCCACTTGACCACTAGCATCATCCCTAACCGTTTCAATAGGCTGATTCAGCATAGCCATAACAGCATCCAAAAATTCTCGCTTTCTCTCAACTGTAGATAAACCATTCCACATAGAACTTAAAACTTTTTTATTATATTCTATCCAACTCATACTTATACGCCTAGACCTTTTCGCTCGTTTAGGCACAGAACCACTCAAATCAACCACCGACTCAACAACGACAAAAGGTTGCAATTTCAGTAGCTCCACATTTATCAATCGATCATCTTCCAATAATTTCAAAAACTCAACCTGTAATGTCAAACTAGTCTCAAATCGCTCAATAGCATCACTGTCCAGACTCTCAATAATATCAACAACAGTATCCACAAAATTATTCCCTTTATTTAAGTACACATCTCCATCATCTAGCAAATCACACACCATCTTAACAGGATCCTTGTCTGTTGGACACAAACTGTTCAAATCCCTAATCATTCTCATCAAATATCTCAAATCTTGTTTTCCGCTATCAACGTTATTTTCCATAAATTTAATTACATCAAAGTATCATACCACACAACAACTAATATTACAATTAAACTATCAATAACAAAGTTCTAGAATAAAACCGACCACCTTGAGTAAGATAAATCTGACATTCAATGAGAGGAAAATAATAGAGAAAATGCTGGATCAGGCAGCGGGCGTGCGGGCAATTGGTAGAATTTTAGTTAGCAATTCCCAGCGTGCTGGGAAGTTTGAGTTGACGCAATTTGCGGTGGTGCGTTTTTGGCGTGTAAGGCTGGTGTAAGAAGAGATTTTGAAATTTATGAAGATGGAGTTAAAAATTTCTTTTTTGTTGTGCTAGGTGAGAGTGTACTTACCACACTGCCTTCTGTTTAGTAGGTGTATGTTTGGATATACGGAATATGTGGTGCAATAGCATTAGTAAGCCATAAATGGCTGGTTATTGCGTTCAAAATCAGCTACAATTTAGACATTCTTTGATTAGCAAACATGGATGATTCTACATTGTACAAATTGTGTCAGGAGTATGGAAACAACGCTAGGATGTGGAGCCGCAAATTTGCGGCCTTGCTGCCCGAGGTGGATAAACGTCAACTGTTTCGTAAGCATGGTTTTTATTCAATTTATGAGTTTGCAGCTAAGTTAGCCGGTATGGGGCGTAAGAACGTTGAAGAGGTGTTGCGTACATACAGCAAAGTTGAGGACAAGCCGCTGCTTAAGGCCCAAATTGAGCAATTTGGGTGGTCAAAGGTAAGAGTAATCACACCACTAATAGAAACAGTAGAAGAAACCAAGCTAGTTGAAATGGTAAAAACTTTACCAAGAGAGGCATTAGCTGAATGTGTGCATGAGCTTAAAGGCTCTAAGCCTAGGGAATTTGAGACTATCACCTTTAAAGTGGATAAAAAAACAGCACTGGAGTTTCGAAAATTCCAACAGCAGTTAGAGAAAAAGGCTAAAATTAAAATCCCGCTAGGCAAGGTTTTAGCCAAGCTGCTAACAAAAATCGAGCCTGCACCAAAAATTTCCAGCGTGCTGGGAAAATCAAAAAAAGTTACAAGGTATGTTCCAGCACACACAAAACGTGAGGCAGTTGCCAAACACAATGGGAAATATGCCTATCCAAGCTGCAATAAGCCATATCAAGAAATACACCATCCGCAGCGGTTCGCTATTAAAAGGTCGCACGAGGACAACGAGGAACAGGCGCCAGCCCTTTGGAGTGTACAAACAGAGCGAAACTGGAACGACTACAAAAGTCGGGTGGATGTGATGGTGATGCGGTACTGATTATGTACCCGGTTTGTTTAAAGAGCCGGTTGGTTCACGCCCAATCAAGCTTTTCAGATCTTAGCCCAAGGGGGTCGGATCAGAGCTTGAATTCAGTCAAAAACTCCATCGCATTAACCACCTTAATCCCTTTATAGTCTGTACCAACATACTTATCCAACGACACAACAATTTTTTCGTAGTTATCAGGGATTGCTAATAAATTACCAAATTCTCGCTCCACTGTTTTTTGATCATTCAATAAGTAAGCAACTTGAACATATTTTTTATCCCCTCCCTTTTTAGCAATAAAATCAATTTCCTTGCCTTCCGTTTCCCCAACAAAAACCTCATAACCTTCCCGTCGCAACTGCACATACACCAAGTTTTCTAAAACCTTGGCAATATCATCAGCCCCATAAGCAAACAGCGCGTGCCTAATCCCCAAATCAGCAAAATAATGTTTTGAACCAACTTCAAAAATCTTCTTACCAATTGCCTTCCGCTTCACATCAAACACAAAATAAACCGAATTCAAAAACTCTAAATAATTAATTACCACACTCGGCGAAATCCGCACCCTCTCCTTCAGCAAATAATCTGCAATTTTTTTTGCCGAAACAATACTACCAATATTATTTGCCAAAAAACTGACCAAACTTTGCAAAAAAGCCACATTCCTTACACGATAACGCTTCACAACATCTTTCAAAAGAATACTATCGTACACATTTCTCAAATAAGGATAAACAACCTCTTCAAGCAATTCCAAATGAATCAAGTATGGCAACCCACCAAATTTAATATACTCAATAAAACTCTCATCCCCCTTCGGCTTTTTATGAAAAGTCAAAAATTCACCATAAGATAAGGGGAAAATCTCAATTTCAACATAACGACCACTCAAAAAAGTCGACAATTCCGACGACAAAATATTCGCATTACTACCAGAAATATAAATATCCCAGCCACCCTCAGCCTGCAAAGAACGTAAAACCTTTTCAAACTGCTCAATTTCCTGAACCTCATCAATCATCAACACCTTGTGAGCATCCGTCGGCAATTGCCTCGATTTAATATAATCCAGTAAATCACCGTCATTCTTAAGCACATCAAACCCGGCCAATTCCTTACTTATATAAACAATATTATCCACACCAACAACAAACTCATCTTTTAAAAGATCCATAAGCTCATAAAGCAAATAACTCTTTCCGGAACGTCTTTGACCAATCAACACTTTAATCAAACTTTTCCCTATATAAGGCCTAATTTTGTTTATATAAAGAGGTCTGGCAATATAATCAAACATTATCACTCATTAAACTACTTTTAAGTATACTTAAAACACCTACCAATTTCAACCAGACTTTTAAGTACAATTAAACTACCCCCCGCAACGCCTTCACCGCCTCCGCTCTATCCGCCGCACTCATCAAATAACTACCAGAAACAATTACATCCACACCCGCATCTCTCACCAATGGGGCTGTTTCGGCGTTAATGCCACCATCAACTTCAATTAATAAATCCAGTCGCATTGCCTTTAACGCCCTAATTTTTGCCGGCGCATTCTCAATAAACTCTTGACCCGAAAAACCGGGATTAACCGACATCACCAAAACCATATCTACAAAATCGATAATATCTACAAGCGTTGAAACCGGAGTTGCCGGATTAATCGATACCGCCGCCTTACAACCTGCCTGCTTAATTTGTTGAATTACTCGATGCAAATGCGTACAAGTTTCCTGATGAACCGTAATACTATCGGCACCCGCCTTGACAAAGGCCTCAATATAACGTTCCGGATGTTCAATCATCAAATGCACATCTTTAAATAAGTCAGTTTTTATTCCCGCTAAAACCACAGGCCCCATGGTAATATTTGGTACAAAATGACCATCCATTACATCAATATGTAACCATTCCACCCCTAACTCCTTTAACGCATCTACATCACGTTGCAGATTGCCAAAGTCGGCGGACAATAATGAAGCAGAAATCTTGATCATGCGGATGGATTAGCACATTCTAATTTTTCAACACACCGTTTATCACGATCACACGGCTCAAACTTAGTCTCCAAAAATGTATCCAAAACCGGATTCACCAATTCCAAAGGCATTACCTGCGTCCCCAAACAAACAACATTCGCATCACTACATTCACGCGCAATTCTCGCCATTTTTTCGCTGGTTGCCACTGTTGCCCTCACTGTTGGCACTTTATTGGCAGCAATCATCATCCCAACGCCCGTGGCATCAATTAAAACACCCATTGCCCCTTCATTTTCAGCAACTTTTTCCGATACTTCCCGCGCAATGTCCGGATAATCCGCCTGCTCAGCAATATCAAACACACCCAAATCAACTACCTTCTCACCTTTCTTTTCCAAATAATCCTTAACTTGCTGCTTCCATTCATACCCCAAATGATCAGATCCAATATAAATCATAATAAAAAAATTATAAAACTTCACTAACTGACTTACCTTGATTAACACTCCGCACCACTTGTGCCAACATTGGCGCCAACGACAAAACCGTTAAATTATCTAAAACATCAGAATTGACAGGAATAGAATCCGTCACCACAATTTCCTTAAATTCAGCCCCTTTAAGTCGCTCAAAAGCCGGACCGGAAAAGACAGCATGCGTAGCAGCTAAATAAACGTCCTTATCAGCACCATGCTTGCGCAAAAAATCTGCTGCCCCACAAACGGAACCGGCAGTATCAACCATATCATCATATACAATACAATTTTTCCCCTCAACATCACCAACTAAATGCGTAATTTCAGATTGATTCATTCCCGGCCGCACTTTATTTAAAATTGCCATTTCGGCCCCTAATTTATCGGCAAACCGCTTAGCGTTTTTCGCTCCACCAGCATCCGGCGACACTACAACTACTTCCTTAAACTGCTTCTTTGCAAAATAATTTACAAACAAACTTTCCGCTTTTAAGCTGTCCATTGGTCGATTAAAAAAGCCTTGAATTTGCTCAGAATGCAAATCAACACAAAGCACATGATCCGCCCCAGCCGACTCCAACAAATTAGCAATCAACTTAGCCGAAATTGGCTCACGCGGCTGCGCAACCCGATCCTGACGTGCATACGGGAAATGCGGTATAATCACATGAATAGTTCCCGCAAACGACCTCTTTAAAGCATCGATAATAATAAACAGCTCCATTAAGTCCTCATTAGCACTCTTAGTTGTGCCTGTCTGCAAGACAAAAACGTCATCACCACGCAAAGATACTTCCGGCTGCACATAAATTTCTCCACAAGAAAACCGCTCAATCTTCATCGGTGATAAATCAATATCAAGCTCACTAGCCAAAGCCTGTGCCAACTCCGGATGTGAAGTTCCTGCAAAGAGTCGTAAGGAATTGGTCATAAAAATGATCAGTTATTGATTTAATTGTACTATAAAACACCATTAATTGAAAGCTCCGGATATTTCGCCAAAACACCCCTAAACAAATCCCGCACTCCCTGTAATTTTTCTTCTGTATCCGCCTCAAACCGCAAAGTTAAATTTGGGCTTGTATTAGAACAGCGCACCGCTCCCCACGTAGAATCATCCAAACTCACAAACACGCCATCCATGGTTAAACAGTCATAATCATTATCCAAAAACCATTGAGTAACTTCCTTAACAATTTCAAATTTACGATCATCCGGACAAGGCAGCTTAATTTCTGGTGTATTAAAAACCTGAGGCACATCAGCAAATAAACCTGAAAATGGCACATCGGCATTACTCAAAATTTCTAAAAACTTTAATGTCGCCAAAAAGGAATCATCAAAACCATAATAATTTTCACCAAAGAACATATGCCCACTAATCTCTCCACCTAAAAGCGCTCCCTCTTGATGCATCCGCGCCTCAATAAATGAATGACCGGTAGCGGACCGCAAAGGTACGCCTCCTCTCGCCTTAATATCATTTTCCAACACGCGTGAACATTTGGTATCAAACACAATTTTGGCTCCAGGCTGCCGTTTTAACAAATCTCGACTAAGCAACAAAAGCAACAAATCGGCACTGTAAAACTTACCATTTTCATCAACAATCCCAATCCGATCTCCATCTCCATCATAACCAACACCTAAATCGGCGCCTATCTCTGCAACCTTAGCAATAATATCCTGCATATTTTCCACTATCTCCGGATTAGCCTCATGATTAGGAAAATCACCATCAACTTCCGTAAACAAATAAGTTCCCTCCACGCCCGCACTATCAAAT
>Ga0100379_10005064_pt1 | contig 11449 bp, 4 predicted proteins | sample CryGeymeta201503_FD_80418 | JGI IMG/M metagenome (GOLD analysis project Ga0100379, IMG submission 80418) | Groundwater microbial communities from Crystal Geyser aquifers in Utah, USA - Crystal Geyser metaG 2015-03 | ecosystem: Environmental > Aquatic > Deep subsurface > Groundwater | place: USA...
AAGCCTAAGTTCAAAAGCATGAAAAGTGAACGAATCGAGTGGAGAGATCTTCGAAACAAAAACTGAAATGTTTAATGAGCAATAAGAAATTGAATAAGAATGAAATAGGAAAGTTAGCGAGAACACTGACTTTAGTTTTTAAATCATCAGCGATGACGCAGTCGTTTTATTCTTTCTAATAAAATTCTGAATGTTGACATAAAAAACGAAAGAATATTCAATTTAGGTTGAAATCGAAGGTTTTTTTAACCAATTTATTTGTCAATAATGTAAACTCATAAGTAATAATTTTTATAAAAAACTCTAAGTTGAGTTTTAAACTAGGCTTCAAGTATATTTCACTTCATAAAAAATGAAAGCATGTTAGATAAGAACTGGTTTTTAAAATTTCAAAATGATTCACCATTATGGGTCATTTTCTCTCGAATCTTTTTCATACTTGGAATTTCTGTTTGGTTTGGCGCTTTGGTCTTTTTTGCCATAGGAGCAGGAATCCCTTTTCAAATAGCAAAGTCATGGAATTTAACTGGCGTTAATCCTGATTTACCATCCCAGATAATTAATTATCGAACAATAGGAGGGGCAATAACGTCGCAATTTATTTTAAGACTTAATGTTTTAGAATCTATTGCCCTATTTCTGACTGTTTTTGCATTCATTTTAGCATGGATTCCAGAACATAATAGAAATTGGATGCTATTAGTTCAGACTTTAATAATGGCAACCATGGGGATATTTCTTTTAATATACTCTCAAAAAATCGGCGCGAGAATGTTCGAAATTCAAAACACTATTCCAATTGATTTTTCAATAGTAAATGAAGAATTAAAATCATCTCTTCATAAGGAATTCGATTTACTACATAAACAATATAGCCGTTTTGTTTCATTTAATGCCATTTTAGCTTTTGTTCAAATAGTTCTATTTACAATAAATCCCTTGGCAAAATCAAAAAACAAAAATTAAAAAACGTCATCTCGACCGAAGATTTCATTGAATTCTAAATTAAAAAAAAACGTCATCTCGACCGAAGATGAGAGAAGCTCTATTCACAAAGACCAAACCCAAACGAATCGAAGTGGAGAGATCTTCGAAATAAAATTCTGAACAAGATTAAAACACCAGCGGACGCTGGCGCAAGGAATGGGTAATTTTGAATTAAAAAAAAACGTCATCTCGACCAAAGATGAGAGAAGCTCTATTCACAAAGACCAAACCCAAACGAATCGAAGTGGAGAGATCTTCGAAATAAAATTCTGAACAAGATTAAAACACCAGCGGACGCTGGCGCAAGGAATGGGCAAGGAATGGGTAATTCTAAATTAAAAAAAAACGTCATTTCGCTAACGCGGTGCCTTCGGTATCGACCGAAGATGAGGGAAGCTCTATTCACAAAGACCAAACCCAAACGAATCGAAGTGGAGAGATCTTCGAAATAAGATTCTGAACAAGATTAAAACACCAGCGGACGCTGGCGCAAGGAATGGGTAATTGTAAGTTTAACTAAAACTTCACTAATAACATTAGACTATCAGAATCATCTTCAAATATCAAATAAATCTCTTGATTGAGAAGCTCCTAGCAATTATTTTCAAACTGCTCTTTAGCGTTCATCATTTAATTGGAGTCCCTATTTATGTTTCATTTTCATCGAAGCAATTCACATTCAGCTTTACTCAATCAACTACAGAATAAACTCTCAGATAAAAAATCAATTGATTCATTTTCTTTTAATGAAGATCTCATCATTGTGCAAAATAAAGGGATGCAACGCTGGCTGACACTTCAACTCACAGAACAGTTTGGAATTACTCATGCCTTAGAATTTCGATTTCCTCTAAAATTTCTTTGGGAGTTATATCAATCACTTTGTGGTTTCCAAGGAAAAGATGTTCTAGCTTCCAAAAAAGAGTTTATGCAATGGGCTATTTTTGATGAATTAAACAATGGAAGTAAATCATTTAACGAAATTGAAGCGTACTTAAAGACTGCGACAGTTACTGATGTGGAATTAAAAAAATGGGAAATATCTGGAGTTCTAGCTTCGCTTTTCGATGAATATGAATTATATAGAACGAGTGAATTACCTTCAAAAATTCTAACGGAATCCAAACAAGGAAACTGGCAATTTGACTTATTTAAGACAATAGTTGAAAGTCAGCCGAAAGGTTCATTTCGACATCAATTACATAATTCATTGATTGAGAATTTAAGAAAAGAGCATGCTGAAATCGGTTACAAGAGAATATTTATCTATGGTATTCCTACGCTACCTGAAGCTTCTCTACGGGCTTTAATTCTATTAGCCAAACACTGCGAAGTTCACTTTTTCCAAATCGTTCCAACTGATAATTCAAACTGGAAAAATTCTAAACTTGAGTTTAAAAATCATCCCTTATTACAACAGCTTTCAAAAGAAGGAAGAGAACTTTCGCATTTGATTCATGAAATTTGTGAATCAGAAGAATTTGAAGTTGAACGACACGATTTATTTAAAAAACCAGATCAGGATACTACTCAACTTGAACGTCTTAAAAAATCGTTTTATGATGTTGAAATCGGTACTAAAAGCGAACTTAAAGAAGATGAAAGTATTATTTTTTCTTCAAATTATTCAGCTGCAAGGGAGATTGAAACACTTCGTGATTATTTGTTAAATGCATTTGAAGACAAAAAATTGCAGCCCTCAGATGTCTTAATAATGAGCGCCGATATTGATAAATATGCTCCATTTATCAAATACTATTTTAGCGAAACGATTCAAGGAAAATCCCTTCCGTTTTCATTAGCTGACATGAAAAGCAGTACGCAAGATGAACAAATTCAAGCTTTATTTGCTTTGATTGATTTGCTTGATAGTCCGCTAAAACGAACTGATTTCATAGAGTTTTTATCACATGAAAGTATTCGTTCGCACTTCGGTTTTGATGGATTGGCTGTAAATCGAATTACATCTTGGATAGAGAAAAGTCATGTTCGATTTGGCTGGGAAAAAGAAACCGAAGAATATGCTTGGGCGGATGTTTCATTTCAATCTTTAAGAGAACAATGGTTTAATTCGATTTTCTATTTACCAGATTCCGATCATTTGCAGAATGGAAAACTAGTTTCATTTTCAATTTCAAATGGCGATGAACTAGAAACTTGGGCAAAAGTAGAACAGTTATTTGAGGCTTTATTCGAATTGATTAGCGAACTTAAAGCGGACAAAAATGATTCAAGTAACTCGAAATGTAAAACCATAAAAGAATGGCTAACTTGGTTATTAGAATTATATGAAAAGATTCTTTCAACTGAAAAAGACAGTACAATTCCTAAGAAGATTCTCAAATTGCAAGAAATAGCGAACTACGGAAATCCAACATCAACGTTATCATTTAAACTATTTAGTCGTTTTATAAAACAACAATTTGATACAACAAGCGCGGGTTCAGGATTTTTAAAAGGAAAAATTACCTGCTCTGCAATGGTTCCTTTACGCAGTTTACCTTTCAAAATAATTGCATTGATTGGAATGAACGACGGGCAATTTCCCGGGAAAAAACCAAGAGTAAGTTTTGATTGGTTAGCGAATGAACCCAAAGAAGGTGACAGAGACAGAAAAACCGATGATTATTATTTGCTATTAGAAAGCATCATTTCAGCAAAAGAGAAATTATATATTTCCTATTTGGGAAGAAATAGTCGCGATGATTCTAAAGTTCCAATGAGTCCTCCAGTGTCTGCTTTATTGGAAACAATCGAACAATGTTGTTCTCATAAACCTAGAATTTATGAGCATCCTTTATACAGTCACAATCAAAATTATTTTACTAGTGATACAGTTTTATTTAAATCACAAAACGAAACAGCATTAACTGTTGCAGAATCTATTTTTACATTAAATAAGGAAAATGAAGATCGCTACATAACTATCGCAAATCAATTTGAACAAAAAGCAGTGTTTCCATCAAAATTAAAAGACTCAAAAACACGAACTATTGAAATAGAATCCTTATTTAAATTATGGGAAAATTCAGGTGATTGGATTCTTAAAAATCAAAAAGGAATTTATGTTCCAAAAGTTAAAGAAGAACTAAGTAATGAAGAATCATTTCGCTTAAACCCGTTAGAGAACTATGTATTAAAAGAATTTTTGTTTGAAAAGATATTATCAAAAGAAGAAATGACTTTTGAAGAACTATTTGAAATAGCTAGGCAAAAAGGATTAATAGAAGCTTCCCTAGAAGCACGTTCGAATTTCGAAGCAGTTTTTACAGAAATTAAAACTACTAGTGATCAAATTATAGAAAAGCATTTTGATGGAATTAAGCCTGAAAAAAAAACATTAACGGTTGTTGAGAACGATTTAGAAATTAGTATACAAGCTTATCAAACAAATGGAAATGCAAGTTTACTAGTGCGTTTTAGTGATTTTACAAATGAAAAATATAAACACCGAATTCCGATTCTTGCGAGTTTATTTCAAAAAGAATTTGGAAATGAACATCAATTAATTTTATGGGATAAAAACAAGAATGAAGATATAGTCCCAAAAAAGAATGATGAATTTACACGCGTTTTTATTGATCAATCAAAAAAAATGTTAGAAAATGGATTTCCGACTCAATATAATTGGAGAAAAGAAGCGCAAACTATTCGTTTTGAATTAAATGAAGAGGGGTCATTTAAGTTTTATGATGAATTAGAAAAAGAGCATTTTATTGATGCATTAATTTCATCAGCGTTAGCGGCTAAAGATTTTAACGAAGAAGATGCATTGAGTTTAGAATTAAATTGGAAAAAAGGGGAATGGATGTTATCCAAAGAAGCGTTAATTGCTGCAAAATCGTTTTATGTTTCTCAAATAAAAGAGGCTAAATAAATGAAAACAACAACGTTAAATTTAAAAGAACATAAACCAATTGGAATTAAAACCATTGAAGCGAGTGCTGGAACGGGAAAAACCTATACTTTAATGTTATTGGTTTATAAAGCACTTTTATCGCTTTCAGAAAAAGGGAAAATCAAACAAATCTCGATTAAAAATGTTCTTGCAGTTACCTTTACAGAGGCCGCAACCAAGGAATTAAAAGGTAGAATTCGTGAAACGTTAGTTGTAGCTAATGATTTTTATGGAAAAGACTTGAAGCCAATCGATGAAGAAATGCTCAGCATATTTGAACAAGATTCGTTCACAACTTCAGAAAAAGCAATTTGGGCTGCTTATTTGAATGAACAATTGCAGAAAATGGATGAGTCTTCCATTTTTACGATTCATGGATTTTGCAATAAGATCATCAATGAATATCCATTTGAATGTGGCATTCCTGGAAAGTTTCAATTAAGTAAAAATCTCGAAGATGAGTTAGCTGATTTAGTGAGACAAGAATGGCGAAAACTTATTCGTCGTGGAACCAAAGTCGATTATTTTCTGGAACACCTGTTCGAATCTCCTGAAAAAATGGTAGAAATGTTTGGGAAAGAGTTAGGTTCGGCTATAATTCTTGAACATGACGAAACGATAGTAGATAAAATCGAACCTTTGATCTCTACGTTTGAAGAACAGAGAATTGCTTTAATTGAACAATTCGGAATCGATGGAATTGAAAAAGAAATGACTCAGTTTTTTAGTCAAAAAGGAAATTTTGATGGAAGAAAACTTAGATCAAGTAGTATTGAAGAAGGCATTCAGCAGTTACTAGTTTGGATTGTGAAAAACTTCGTATTCAACTCCAAAATAGAATCGATCGAAACCGTATTTAAGTTTTCAAAGATATTTGACATTGATTTTATTGAGTCAGTAACTAAACCAAATGCATCTTTAGATTACTCAGAAAATCAAAAGCTACTAATTGATAAAATAGACGATCTTTTAGAAATTTATTGTCTAATAAATATTGAATATGCAAATCCATTAAAAGCATATTTCATAGCACAAATCCAAACCAAATTTCAAGACTTAAAAAGAGAAAACGCTTGGTTTGGATTCGATGATATGCTTCTCGTAACCGAAAAAGCTCTGAAAAATAATCCCAAATTAATCACTCAATTAAAACAAGATTACCCAATTGGCTTCATTGATGAATTTCAAGATACAGATCCCGTTCAGTTTTCTGTATTCCGTCAAATCTTTTTGGAAAACGATACAAATCAGTTAAAAACGAACGCTTTTTATATGATTGGCGATCCAAAGCAATCGATTTACAGTTTCAGAAATGCTGATTTAAACACGTATTTATTTGCAAGAAATAAATCAGAAGAAGTACTGACTTTAGACACAAATTACCGTTCAAGCGAAGGCTTGGTTGAATCCGTTAATGAGTTCTTTTCAAAAGCAGATAATCCTTTTTTCAAAGAAGAAATTCCTTTCAAACCTGTTAATTCAATAAAAGAAGGACGAATTTCAGCGCATTTTAAAGAAATAGAAAGTCCAACTGTACTTTTAGTCGAAGAAAGTAGCGATACTAAGAATAAAGATAGTTCACGACGATTTGCTGTACGAATGAGTATTGATTATGTGAAGTATTTACTCAATAATGAGGTTTATATTGACAATGGAAAAGACAAAAAAACCCGCGTTCAGCCTGCAGATATTGCACTTTTAGTTAAAACCAACAAAACGGCTGATTTACTTTATACTAGGTTGAGAATTGCTGGAGTTCCTGCGGTGATTCAATCTCGAAAATCGGTGTTTTCAACTCGTGATGCGTACCATTTATTGGTGTTCTTAAGAAGTATTCTACGCTCGCGTACCATTTCTGCTGTTCGTTTGACATTAATGACACAGTTTTTTGAGATATCTAGTTCTGAGTTAGATGAACTAACCGATGATTCTGAAGAGATTATAAAGATTCAAGAAATTTTTATGCAGACTCATAATAGATGGAAAAATTATGGTCTTGGTGCTGCAATGAGTTTTTTAAGCTCTACCTATAATTTGACATTAGGAATGCTAAAAAATGCAGATGGTGATCGAAGTGTGGCAAATTTCAAGCAACTCATAGAAATGCTTTCAAACTTTGAACGAGATTCAACAGGCGGACCGACTAAAACAATTTACTACTTAGAACGGAAAATTCAGGATGCCAAAGAAGGTAAATCGTCTAGTGACGATGAAATGTTACAGTTGGAAAGTGATGAGAAAAAAGTCAAAATCGTAACGATTCATAGCAGTAAAGGACTTGAATATCCTATTGTTATTCTTCCATTTATGTGGGAAAGAAAATATATTTCTACCTATATTAAAAATCATGTGCAAGCTGTTTCAATACAAGAAGAAAACCAAGAACCAAAAGTAAAAAAGTTTTTGGTTGATGATGTTGAGCAAATTGGAAAGACAATTCCAGATTATCATAAAGAAGAAATTGAGATAGAAGAAGCCCGCTTAATGTATGTTGCCATGACAAGGGCTAAATATCAAAATGTGATTATTATTCCAGAATACGAAGACAAATTGAGCGGAAATAATCCATTAAGTATGATTGAAGTTTGGGCTGGAAAAGCAAATCAAAAAACGTTTGAAACTAAACTTGATAATAAAGATAGACTAGTAACTGACTACTTAAGTACAGTTAAAAAATCACTACAACAATTAGAAACAGCGTCTTACATCAATTATCTAGATTCACAAAAAAATATAAAACTCAAAGAAAATCCAATAAAAGAATCTGATCGTTTAGAAACGAAATTAAGTGTTGAAAAAACAAGTCGCAAAGAATTAAACGCTGCTTGGAAAGACACAAGTTATTCAGCAATTGCGCATTCGGGTTCTGTGTATGCAGAAACAAATGATGGAGAAATTCAAAAAGGAGATGATGAAAATCAGGAAGAACTAGATGAGAAAACAAAACTAAAGGGGAAAAAAAACATCGGAGTTCATGCTTTAAAAGCAGGAAATGATTTTGGGAATATTATTCATTATGTATTCGAGCATTTATATGAATCCAATGAAACTGAATTAAAAACGATAGTTTCTGATGCGGTTCAGTTTTATGGTTATCAAAAGACATTTTTGGAAAAAGAACAGGATGAAATAAGCACATTTATTTCCCAAATATTTAGAACCAAGATTGTATTTCCAGATAAAACAGAAACGAGTTTGGCGGAAATTCCCTTATCAAAACAAAAAAGAGAATCTGAGTTTTTAACTGGGATTAATTCATTTAGTTTAAACGATTTTTATCAAATAATAAGAAACACTTCAGCTGAGGAAGTACTATTTGAATCAGGTTTTATAAAAGGGTTTATCGATTTTGTATTTATTCACAATAACAAGTTTTACATGCTTGATTATAAGTCGAATAAGCTTGGCGCAGATAAAGAGGATTACACACACAACAAAATTAAAGAAGCCATGTTAAAATCGAAATTTGATGTGCAATTGTATGTTTATTCATTAGCTTTGCATCGTTGGTTAAAAGCTACATTCAAAGAATATTCTTATGAAACGCATTTCGGCGGAATGTTTTATTGGTTTATTAGAGGTTATGAAAACGAAACCAAAGGGCTTTATTTTGAAAAAGCAGATTTTGCGATAATTGAAGAATTGGAACAGCTGATTTCGAAAAAAGAAATCGTAAAAGAAGGAGCTTTGTAATGGTAAAATGGGAAGAATTACTAAAAGAAGAAGAACTGAATCGTTTGGAATATCAAGCAGTGAAAGCTGCTGGTGAGAATTGTGAAAATCAAAAAATGGCTTATTTAGCTGTTCACTATTTGCAAAAAGGAGATACCGTAATCCCAATTAAAGAAGATAAACTGATTGGGGAATTTCCTCTAAACTCAGATTGGATTGGAGACGAAAAATCTGGAAAACCGATAGTAAAACTCAATGAAAGCTTTGTTCAAATAAATCGCATTTATCACCAAGAATCACATTTAAAATCTTATGTGATTAAAAAAAGGAATTCTGAGGAAAAGAAAGAATTATCAGAACATGATTTAACGTTTATTCTAGGTTTATTTGATAATAAAAACGCGGAAGATTCTCCCCAAATTCAGGCGGTAATAAGTGCTATTCGGCAAAGTCAAATACTCTTAACTGGCGGACCAGGAACAGGTAAGACCTATACGATTGTTAGAATGTTAGCGGGAATGTTTCAGTTTACTGGATTGCAAAAAGAAGAAGTTGTTTTAGCTGCTCCAACGGGAAAAGCCGCTGCAAGAATGTCGGAATCTATTCGAGATTCTTTAAAAGAGCTCGCCGTTTCGGATACGATGAAAGAACAATTTCCAGATGAAGGACAAACGATTCACCGATTATTGGGAATTACAGATAATGCATTTTCAGCGCGATTTAATCAAAAAAATCCATTGCCTTATAAAGTTATCGTGATAGATGAAGCATCAATGATAGACATCAATTTGATGTACGCATTGTTTCAGGCGATAAAAAGTGATACCAAACTAATTTTGGCAGGAGATCCGAATCAACTTCCATCAGTAGAAGCTGGAAATGTCTTGGCTGATTTTTGTGAATTAGCGAAACGAGAAGAAAGTTCTTTAAAACAAGTTCATTTGACTTTTTCTCATCGATTTACAGATGATGGAGGAATTGGACGACTAGCAAAAGAAGTAAACGCAGGAAATTCAGATGCTGCGTTTAGGTGTTTAAATTCAGACGATTCGACACAGTTTATAGAAATGAAATCTGAAAAAGAATTTCAAAAGCTAATTTCTGAAGAATTAAAAGAGCAGTTAGAATTACTTAAACATGCTAAAAGTCCAAAAGAAGCATTTCAGTATTTCAAAAAGAAAAAAATACTTACTGCCTTAAGAGTTGGGAAATATGGAATTGAAGGCATTCACAAATTTCTTCAAAATAGTTATGAGGCAAATCAAATAACGTTTAAGAATGGTTTCCCAATCATGATAAAAAAGAATGATTATCAGCTGCAGGTTTTTAACAGTGATGTCGGAATCATTTTAAAAAATAAAGAAGATAATTTGCGAGTTTATTTTGAAAAGGGAAGTGAAGAGTTCCAAGATTTGAATCCATACACACTTTCCAATATTGAACCTGCTTATGCAATGACTGTTCATAAATCGCAAGGTTCCGAGTTCGATGAAGTTGTTTTAGTTTTACCAGAAACAAATGAAATTGATTTTGTAAGTCGTAAATTGATTTATACAGCGATTACAAGAGCAAAGAAGAAATTCACTTTAATCGGAAGTGAAAAAGCATTTAAAGATGCGGTTAGAAATGAAACAAAGCGATTAAGTGGAATGCTTTAGGAAAAAAGATTACAAATAATAGCGCCAGCGTCTTCGCTGGTGCTTAAAAATAAAGTAAGCGTCCACGCTTACAACAAAATAAAAAAACTCAACTCTATGCAATAAGCAAAATTCAGAATACCAAAATCAGCTGGAATTAGTTATCTAGTACAAATTAATAACTCAAATAGGAAAGAGTTTTTAAATTCATGATGCCAAGGTCAGCTCAAAAAAAGTGATTAAAGCATAAGAAGAAATGAGTCCATAATCTAGTCCCAAACGCATTCAAGGCAGACTGAATTTTTGCTTTGCAACTAAGACTTAATTCAACTCCAACTGATATTGCATAACCCACATTCCTTTATAGGATTCTTGTTTTAAACTTGTTTTCCCAAAAATAGGACGTAACTGATAACCAAACGTAAATTTGTGATCGTGACCTTTGATATACCAATTTAAGTCAAAATCATAGACAATCATTTTATCATTTAATCTATCCCAATCAGCAATTTGAATGGATACATTTGGCTGAAGTTGACCATGATCCTTTCCAAGCAATGATTTTGGTAATAAAAGTCCAGCTTGAATAAAAATCATTTGACCAGTTCCCATCATTGGAAACGCATTTCCAGCTCCGTTAAAACTTGCTTCAGCTGCAATTGTACCTGTAGCCATTCCATTTGCACCAACATTTCTTACATAATCTGGTCCAAAACCGTAATTATGAAAACCAATGTAAGACGTAATGGCCATACCTTCAGATAGACTAATAGGTGAATCATAAAATAAATCAACACTCCAATGAACCAAATCATGAAATAGAGTGTCTTGATTTGCAGAAATACCACCAAATCCCGGATTCGACCACATTGCACTTCTTTGATAAGTAAAGCCTGTTCCAACAGCTAGGACTTTCTTTTTACCTAAATAGGTGCCAGTTGTATAAGGAGATTTATTACTTTCTTCCTCTAAGAATTGATATTTAACATATCCTGAAAACTTTGGACGAGGAGCGTTGTAAGCAAAATCAGATTCTTTCTTAGGAGTGAAATTTGGGGCAGATAAAGATTGATTCATGATAAAGCGATAATCAAGTTTAAAAGCCTGACCTTTAATATAAAAGCCAAAAAGTCTACCAATATCATCATTTCTGTCAACGGTTGATAGAGAATAAAGTGGAGCATCTAAGCCCATGAGCGTTTTACTACTTCTAATTTCCCAACGAGAACCGCCTTGCCAACTTGATTTTCCAGCA
>Ga0100379_10005072_pt1 | contig 11435 bp, 13 predicted proteins | sample CryGeymeta201503_FD_80418 | JGI IMG/M metagenome (GOLD analysis project Ga0100379, IMG submission 80418) | Groundwater microbial communities from Crystal Geyser aquifers in Utah, USA - Crystal Geyser metaG 2015-03 | ecosystem: Environmental > Aquatic > Deep subsurface > Groundwater | place...
ACTTTTAAATCACTTATACTAGTATTATTTAAACTTAATTTTTTAATTTCCTTATTTAAATTTTGCTTAACTAAATCAATCAAAAATGCAACTTCATGATCTTGATCACACTGGCTAATCAATTCTAGATATAATTCTTTTTTACAATTATCACTAAAGATCCTTATAAACTCATAATAATTTTTAGAAATTAATCCTTTCTTTGTCTCAGGTGCGTTATGAGTGTAAATAAATTTGATAAGATCCTTTAATACATCTAAATAGTTATAGTTCTTTAAATTTTTAAGAGATTCTATTCCTTTATCGTTAATAAGATTTACGATAGATAATAGTATTTCCATTCCTTTGAATTTGAAGTTTTGTTCACGTTTTATTAAAGCAGCAATAATTGGTAAAAAGATATCAAGTATATAAGAAGGTTCCAAAACAGAAAAGACTTTACTTATATTTTTATTGCTATTATTAACTTTATTATATATCATTGCCTTCCACACAATCCAGCAATAACTCGAAAATCCGACATGGTTAAAAGGGACATATATAACATACCATGTTTCATCTTTTTCTTGTAGCTTTTTAATTGTTTCTTGTTGTTGACCATGAATTTCATTAACTTCTAGGAAAATATCAATTAAATTATAAATGTTTGAATAAATCCTATTTATATTTCCAATTAATTGTTCTAAGAATTCTAAATAACCTTTAGGTTTTAAGTCATTAGTAAATATTTTAAAAGGGTCAATATCAAGTACTATATCAACCGTGTTTTTAAAATTTTGATCTACGTAATAAAAATTGCTATAGATAAAGTCGAATATATCAAATATCAATAAAGAAAGTAGGTAACATTTGTTAATTTTAACATCGTCATTATTATTATAACTTGGTTTTGTACTAGAATCTATTATCTCTTCAACCATTTTATAATATCTTGCTTTAATCTTCCTATTATAAAAGTTAATCGAAATAGTTTCGTAACTCTCACAATCTATAGTATTATCTTCAGTACATTTATTAATTTTGAATAGGAATATTATATAACTAATCAACCCAAAGAAATTTTCTTTAAGAAAACTTAGTTCTTTTATGTTTAGCTTACGTATATGAAGATTTACATTATAATCAAAATCTTCAAAGGCATTGTCATAATACTCGTCATTAATCTTTTTACTAAAGATTGATCCTTCATTTTTTAAAAGAAATCCTACATTCGTTAGTACTAACTCGAAATACTTATAGTTAAAATTTAATTGAACTAAAACATGAAAGAATAATAAAATTAATTTATTTGAAAGAAATGTTGAAAAATTATCAGTATACATTAAAGGATTTAATTGCATATATACAAACTTCGGACTTAGATTATTTACAAATTTTATGAAAAACTGGTCGAGAAAGTTATTTAATTTTAATTTCGAATCTTGTAATGATGATAAGTCTTTAATTTCTTGAATTACTATATTATCACTTGTGTTATTACTAGTTTTATTATTAAAATAATCAACCATCTCAAAGTTATCAGCCAATCCAATTGTTATAATCTTATTTTCAATATCTTTTAATAGAGTTTCTTTGCTTAATTTACTACTGCTATTACTTTCTATAGTCTTAAGATTATAGAAATTATTTTGCTTTTCATTATATACAAATTCTTCAGTAAAATAGAAACAAAATATAAGATCTAAACATTCAGAACATATATCATAAAATAATTTTTCATTATCTATACATAATTTAAATGCATTGTATAACATATTAATTACTGTCAGGCTAAATTCTTTATGAAATTTATCTTTATCATTAGTCCAGTTAAAATTGGCAATTACTCTTATTATTTTCTTATGATCGAAATTCTTTTTAAAATTCGAAAGGTTTGAAGAATATTCCTCACCTTGTTTTTGAAATAATGTCAAAAATTCTTGTTGTAAGTTAGTTAAGTCAATAGGAGTTTGGTTAAGTTGTTCATTTGCATTTGAGTCTGTAATAGTGTTTGTAATTTCATTACTAGTTATTGTGGGTGTTGTTCCAATATTTTCAGTATTTCCGGAATTCATTTTTTAATATATAAATGTTTTAAATTATTTAATAAAAATAATAAAGTTTATTTTATAATACTAAGACTATTATTATTTTAATATTTATTTATTTTATACTGCTATATATTAAATTAATAATTAATTTAAATAAAATGAATAAGAATGTTTCGATGTCAACTGATAGTTCCAGTTTTAACGGTTCGAATAATTCATCTGGTTCCTCGAACATCAGAAAAAAACAATAGTAAATACATTACAAATTAATAATATATACATTAATATATTTCTTAACCAAAACAAAATTAAAATAGTTAACATAATTATCATAATTAACATAATAAAAAAACAAACAAAACAACTTATTTTATTTATTAGTGATCACTTATTCAAAATAGTTTTAATCGGAGACTCAGGCGTTGGAAAATCTTGTATATTATTAAGATTTGCTGATGATCAATTTAATGAAAATTTTTATTCTACAATTGGGGTTGATTTCCGATTTAAATGCTTAAACACAAATGATAAAATAATTAAACTACAAATATGGGACACAGCTGGGCAAGAAAGATTTAAAACAATAACAAGTGCCTATTATAGAGGAGCAGACGGAATTATTTTTGTTTTTGATTTAACAGATAGAGTAAGAATATAATTACTTATATAATTGTTTGAATATATATATATAATAATGTTATAAATATCTTAAATTAATATTTACTTGTAGAACTCTTTTATTCATTTAAAAGACTGGATGGACGATGTCAATAAACTTACAACAGATGATCCTATTAAACTTGCAATAGCAAATAAAAGTGATTTAGACGATAAGAAACAAGTATTTGATAATGATATGAAGAACTTTACTGGACAAACAGGAATTGAAGTGATTACTGCAAGTGCTAAAAATTCAATTGGAATTACTGATGCATTTGAAAAGATGACTAAATTATTAACGGATAAAAGGTAATTTATTTATATAGCTTATTTATTTTATTAATTATAGTAATAAACAAAAAACTATAACTCCTGATAATCAAAAGCATACTTTAACTCCAGGTTCCAAATCTGACTTTCAAAAAAAATTAGGAAGTTGTTGCAAATAAGTAAATAAATAATGTAAATATTTTTTAATATACAATTACAATTAATTATTATATTTTCAATTAAAATTATTAGATGAATATTATAAAGATACTATTATATAAACTATGTTAATTTTATTAATTTTTGTGTAGATTATTATAGTATATAATAAATTTAATAACTAATTAATTAAGCCAATAAGAATATATCAAGTTCATATTCTCATTTGCAAACTTTAACAATCCCAAGCATCTTTTCCATACTCGTCTACTAATAATTTTATTAAATTTTCAGAAAATATCTGAACTGGTAAACCAATAACGTTATAAAAGCAACCATCAATTTTTGTTATTAATGTCTTTGCTATTCCTTGAATTCCAATTCCTCCTGCTTTGTTATAGGGTTCACCGCTTTTAATATAATCAGAAATGATATCATCAGTAAGTTCTTGGAACCATATTATTGTTTCAGGAGTAGACTGTAACATTGCCTTTACATAATTATTTCCATCTTTATCTTTTTTAATTATTCCAATAATAACACTTGTTAATACTTTAACTCCATTATTTGAATATTCTTTAAACCATTTTGTAACTTCAAAGTCATCGGCAGGCTTTTCCCTTATTGTTCCTTTAAAATCTATTATAGAATCAGCTGTTATTAATATATCACAATCTAACTTTGAATTATCCTTAAGAAATACATCAAATTTTCCTTTACATGTTTTCTCAACATAATCTTTTGAATTTGTCTTTTCTAGAGTTTCCGGGAAATTCGAGGTCATAACCTCAAATTTAAAACCAAGCTCTTCTAAGATATTTCTTCTATGTATTGATCCACTTGCTAGTATTACTTTTTTAGAATTTACAAAATTTAGCCATCGTTTATACATTTTGAATAAATAAATTAAAAATATAAATCAAACTAACAAATAATTATTAATAATTAATAAGAAACATTTAATCCTAACCAAATTAATTATAAAATTTAATTATTTCTTATTAATTTCTTATTAATTTGATAGCCTATGTAAGCTTATAATATGTTATTGTTATATGTATAAAGAAATAATTTGTAATATTAAATCTTTAAAATAAATGAAATTTCAAGAATATAAGACAAACAAAAATATAAGTTATAGTATTGATAAAAGTGATTTACATTCAAACAAGTTAAATAATATAAATTACTCGTCTAAAAATTCGTCTAACTTATTATCAAGGAAAAAAGTAATTATATACTTGTACTTATTTAATTTTATAATTAAGGAAAGAACATTTGAGCGTGGGCAAAAAACAAGCTCCAAATTTAAAAGAACAACTTCGACTTCAGTTAAAGAAGTAAAGTATGATAAAAATTCAAAAATTGGCTCAAGAAAGAATCTTCGCTATGCTAATATTCCTGCAAAACAAGGAAGTCATAGAGAATATAGTAGACTAAAAATAATACCCAATGAATTATTTTATCAACTGAAAAACTTTTTAAGCTCCTTACTTCTAAAATCAGGTAATTATTTTAATATATTATATAATCAAACCCTTGTTGGCTTTTTAATATGTTAATTTTATCAGTAAACTTTTAATTTAAACAAGTATAGCTCATTTCATTTCAACTATATTAGCAGTATTTTGTTTTAGTCTTATTATTTAATTTTTTTCTGTTTAATTCAAAAATATTATTTCTGCGAGAATTATAAAATTAATTATTTATTTTCTAATAAATATAATAATATAATATATTTTTATTCATAACATTTTTATTATAATTCATTTTTTAGAAGACATCAAAAATAATGTTAAAAAGAATAAAATAAAGAAAATTCAAACTTCAAAAACAGAGAATCTAGGAAAGGACCTTGTTTCAGAAGAGTGTTTTAATGACATTGATATGAGTAATTAATAAATAACACGATATTTTTATATTATATTTATTCTTAATCAATTTATTAGCTACTACTCATCCTTATAAACCACCAAAGAAATCAAATAATATAAACTCTAATAACAACAAACATAACTCAAATAATAATTTAAATCTTCAAACAAAAGAAAGTCTTAATAATATTTATTACTCAAATGATTATTATAATAACGGATATATGGGACAAATAAAATCAGATCCCAATTACCAAGGACTAATCGAAGTATCATCAGAATATCTTTATAACCAAGAAACTAATCAACATAATCAAGGAATACAATATTTCCCTGTCCCTGTAATGGCTGAAGGTAGTGACACCATTCAATATTATGTTGTTTACCAAAACCCTAATTACTTTTACCAAGACCCAGGTAATATTAATAATGTATCTAATAACATTAATCATAATGTCAATGGTAATATAACTAATCATGAATATGAGAATATAAACCAGTTCATTAATTATTCAAACAACATTAATATTATGAGTAACGAAGCAGTAAAAGATCCTTTAAAAGTACATATAAATCATATAACAGCTGCAAAATATATCAAAAGTCAACTAATACTACATGAATCAAATTATCAAGATGATAGTAACAGCGATTGTGAGAATAACAATTATAAAAATATAAACGACGGGGATAATAATGGTAGTTATGTAGATATGTTTAATAAAGAATGTAATAGAAATGATGATAAAGACAAAAATGCTAATAAAGAAAAAAGAGCAAATAAAGAAAAAAATTGTAGTGAAGATAATAGAGAAAGCACTGGTAAGGATAGTAAAGATATTAAAGAATATAAAGAATATGCTGAAAGTCACAATAATAATAATTATTATGCAGATAATATTATTAAGGAAATTACTAATAATATTTCTAATAATATTACTAATAGCAAGAATCCTCAAAATAATATGGAAAAAAAATTGAACAGTAATAATAACAGCAATCTAAATAGTAATTCGAAAATAAATCAAAATTTACTGATTACTAAAGATAAAATGAAAGCTATGTTTTCAGTTGACTCTAAAGAGACTATAAAGGATAAAAACAAAAATAATGCAAAGTCAATTAAAACAAGTTAGTTAATTATGTTATTATATTTTTTAATAGGTACAAGTATTGAATCTGATCTTAAAATAGAAGAAAATAGTGAAATTATGAAAAAAATAGTAAGTGAAGGAATGAAAAAAGACAGTCACTATTTGAACCAAGTCATCGATGCTAGTTTCAATTTAATTTCAAAAAATAAAAACGATAATATAGAAAAAATTCAAAATTATACAAATAATCAGTTAAATGTTATACATAATTTATTAAAAGATCTCAATAACGATAAATGTTCTGAAATTATCGAACAGATGCAAGTCAAATTGTTAAATGATAACGGTATTAATAATAGAAATTAATTGAAATATTAATTATTATAGTTGTAAAATAAGACTAGAACAGATCAGATTTATCATATGTATTTTTCGTTTAATAATTCAATTGAATTATTTAAAATTTTAAATCGTTTTTATTCATGTTAATAAATTTATAATTATAATTATAAATTTTAACTAATTATTATATTTGTGGTCCTACTATTATTTTATATTAGTTTGAGTGATTGATTTTAATTATTAAGAATAAATTAACACAATAATACTTAACTTAGTTTAATTATTTGAGAATAACCTTCATAAGTAGGAATAGTCATATCAAATTCTTTTTCCATCCACTTTGGAACAAATCTTCCTCCTATATAATGAATTCCCTTATAATTTTTAGAACAATTCTTAGGTAATGGTAGAGAAACTAACAAATCTGGTATGAATGTATTATTAATATTTCCCTTTTCAATATCCCATCCTGAAGGGACATCAATAGACGATATTTTCACTTTTGAAGAATTTATAGTAGTTAATGTCTATAACAGAATCATTAGTAAAAATTAAACAAATATTTTACTTTAATAATTGAATCGAACGGTGCTCTAACTTCTCCTTTGAATGAATATCCAAATATCCCATCAACAATTAAATGGTAATTAGACTCAATTTCTTCGATATTAGGTATTTTATCCAAAAATGTTATATTGTAATTAAGACATAGCTTTGTCAAGTCATCAAATTGTTTTTTCTTAGTTCTTTTAGGGTATAATACATCAACATTTAAACCAAACTCAGTTAAATGTCTTGCAACAACGAGACCATCTCCACCGTTATCTAATAATATGATAATATATATGATAGTATAGTAGTTATTATAGTTTTGGTAAGATAATAAATATATTTACTTCCAGGACCACATATTGTTAAGACTTTTTTGATATTCTTCCAGTCTGTATTAGTTAATATTTCATTATAGATTGATTGTGAAACAGATAATCCAGCAAGTTCCATTAATTGTTCTGTTACATAGCCTACTTTTTCTCCCATTAAAATTTCGTCAATTTTTAAAGATTGTTCTGCATTTAAATACTAAATATATTTAGTAAGCAATTAGTAGTTAATATTTAATATTAAGTAAGCTTTAAATATACAGTAAATTTTTGATTACAAGTTTTCATTAGATTATTTCGAATTAACTTTAGTCTATTATATAATTTCATATTAATTCGATTAATTAATTAATTCATTTATGAATCATACAAAATAATAAATTAATAAGTAAAAATCTAATTAAATTAAATAATTTAGTTTTCAACTAAAATAAATTTACTATTTACTAAATTAAATATTTTATTACTGAAATATCTCTTTTCAAATTATATTATATCTTTTACCAACTTTTTCAAATATCTTTACAGCATGCAAAATCTGCTCCTTAGTATGTTTTGCAGAAACTGTAGTTCTTATTCTATCAAGCATTTTAGGAACAACCGGATAGCCAAAACCTACTACAAATATACCCTCATCCTTCATTACTTTACAAAATTTAGCGACTAAATTCGCATCCTTTAGTAATATTGGAATAATTGCGGAATCTTTATGGCCCATAAGCTCAAAACCTAATTTGCTCATTTCTGATCTAAAAATTTTAATATTTTGTTTTAGTTTAGTTGTTAGCTCACTACTTTCATTCAATATTTCAAATACTCTTATAGAGATTTTTACAATTGGTGGAATAAGCGAATTACTAAATATATAAGGTCTTGATGAAAGTCTTAATAATTCTATTACTTCTTTTTTTGCGGTGATATATCCTCCATTTGCTCCACCAAGTGCTTTACCTAATGTTGAACTTGTTATATCAATATCCTTTTCCACGCCGAAATATTCTGCTGTTCCTTTACCATTCTTACCTAGGACACCAGTAGCATGACTTTCATCTAAAAATATATAAGCACCGTATTTTTTTGCTAGCGAAACTATTTGATCAAGTGGAGCAATGTCACCATCCATAGAAAAAACTCCATCAGTTGTAATAACCTTAAATCTGAATGATTTTTCAGAAGCCTTTTTAAGTTGAAATTCTAAGCTAACAATATCAATATGTTCATATATAAATCTTTTTGCTTTACATAATCTTATTCCGTCAATGGTAGAAGCATGGTTTAATGAATCTGAAATAATAGCATCTCTTTCATCAAAGATTGTCTGGAATAATGCGCAATTAGCGTCAAAACAAGATGTGTAAAGTATTGCATCTTCTTGTCCATAAAAGTTTGCAATCGATTTTTCAAGTTGCTTATGAATGTCTTGTGTGCCACATATATATCTTACAGAAGACATTCCATAGCCGTGTGATTCAACTGATTCTTTAAAAATACTAACTAACTCAGGAGAATTAGTCAATCCAAGGTAATCACTTGATGAGAAGTTAATAAGTTTCTTTCCGTTTTCTAATAAAATTTCAGATGATTGTGATGAAATAATAATATCCTCTTTTCTATATATCCCGGCTTTTTTATAATGAATATTAATCATTTCTTCGCAGTTATTAGATAAATCATCATTTTTATCATTGTATCTATTTCTATTCATAATTTTATTTGACTCAGTTTGAGTTACATATAGGTTATTTTCTAATTTATTGGCTGAAAGTAAATGATATTTTAATTGTAAAAATCTCTTCATTTAGAAAAAAATATATAAATAAATTTAAAATAATAAAATTATAAACTTAATATGTATATTAATCTTATGTATATTAAAATTAATTTTATAATAAATTATAAATTAATAAAATATGGCAAGTCAATTAGGAAATGAAAGAATGGACGGAGGAGGAATTTGTTATGTAGCCTGTCAAGAAGCCTTTGATTGGTGGAACGCTTCAATGCATTGGTGTAGAAAAGGTTGCGATTTTGCAAAAGGTAGAGTTAGTGATCCTATTTTAAGGTACGAAGCTAATAATATGTGTAAAATGATGGCTGTAAGTATGTACAGATTAGAAAAATGGGAAGATTTAGATAATATCAAAGATCTTAGAATTCATTCAAGGTAAGATAAGATTATAAAAATTAACTTCTATTTAAATATACTAATATTATCATAACAAATACAATCAAATGTTACATAATTTTTAATTCATAAAAACTTTAATTGTCTTAATAAAAATAATTTGTAGAATGTACCCAGAAAACGCAACTAATTTATATAAAGCATGTTTATCAGGAATAAGAAGACAACTATATTAAATATTTAGAATTAATATTGCAAACTAAAATAATAATATTTAAATAGATGTTATATAGTAATATATTGATTAAGTACTAATAATTTAAGTAGTAATTTAATAATAAATTAATTTATAAATATGTATACAATTTATATTAAAATGATTAAGTATTTAATTATTTAAACATTTAAACACTGTTTATTAAAGCTTTTTGAAATTCTTAATTGTGTCTTCACATATAGAACAAATCTCCTCCTCTTCTTCACAGTTATATAATAAACATCGTTCACATTTATTAAGGCTTGTTTTGAAAAGTTCATAACTTAGATTAACTTCTAATTTTTCATTGTCACCAAAATACTCTAAACTTTTTCTATACTCGATTTTTCCTTTTTTTATTGATTTTCCTTGAATTTTATTTGGATTAAGCTCTAAGTTTTCAAGATTAAGATTGTTTGGATCATTTATGTTATTTATATTCATTTTATTTAATTTATCTTGAATATTTTTTTGTTTTGAATTTGTTATTATTGTATAGCATTTAGCGACTCCACCGAAAAATAATTCCAGTCCATTATTATTTGAATTATTTGTATTAGTTTTGTTAGACATATTAGGGTTTAATGTTTTAAACAACTCTTCCTCATATGAATTCTCATTTAAAGTAAATTGTAAAAGTATTTTTGATTTGGATATACCTCTGTAATATAATATAAATTAAATAATTAACTTTATTAATATTATATTACTTTTCAATATAAGGATCCATTGAAGCTACCACTTCTTTTCTAATTTGCATTAAGTTCTCAGTATTAAAATCAAAATCTTTACTAGCATTATAGCTAAACTTTTCTGAAAGTAATCTTTCGTCTACTAATCTTTCCATTCCAATTAATTTTTGCTGTTTATTACGAATATGACTAATCTGTAAATAAATATCTTGACAATTAAAAGGAATAATAGGGGATAATATGACTAACAAATGAACAAATATCTAAATGTTGATGTTTAAAATATAATTTTACCTCATTTAAGACATTTTGAATTTGTCTTCTTAATAACGAATTAGCAGGTAGGTTAATAATATTATACCTTGCCGATTCTAAGTAAAATCCAATAAAATTATTCTTTATAAAGGATATTGTTTTGTCATGAATTGATTTAAAATCACAGGATATTAGATCTACTTTAAGCAATGATATAAATTTTATAAAGTCGTTTATTATAATTTGTTCGAATATTCCAAGACTATCAAATGACATATTTGCTGGGAGTTTTTTATAATCAATAAAATTTTCTATGTCAAAATCATTTAAATAAGAAAGACAAAACTTTGCCATTTTTCTTATCATTTTAAGATTGTTTTTATGATATTCTAAATCACTTTCAAATATTTTAGTATTTTTATCACTATCATTAGCACATATCCATAGTCGTAAAGTATCTGCACCGAGTCCAAATTGCCTAAATGAATTATATTTTATTTATATATTACCTTTCTCCGCTTTGTTTAATATTTCCATCAATAATATTTAATGGATCTAAAGTGTTATTTGATGACTTAGACATTTTTTCTCCTTTAAAGTCGTCTACTAAACCATGTGATTTTAGTTGTCTGAAAGGAGACTCTCCTATATCTGATACAGCAGTAATTATCGAATATAAAAACCAATAACTATTTTGTTCATTGCCTTCAATGTAGATATCGGCTGGAAATAAAGATTTAATTATGTTATTGTTAAGGATATCATTATTGTTGTTTAGTAATTCTTTTTGATATTTA
>Ga0100379_10005086_pt1 | contig 11407 bp, 4 predicted proteins | sample CryGeymeta201503_FD_80418 | JGI IMG/M metagenome (GOLD analysis project Ga0100379, IMG submission 80418) | Groundwater microbial communities from Crystal Geyser aquifers in Utah, USA - Crystal Geyser metaG 2015-03 | ecosystem: Environmental > Aquatic > Deep subsurface > Groundwater | place: USA...
AGATAAATTTCTATAAGCTTAAACTACATTGATTTAATAGTTAATAAAGAAAGATAGGTATTTATATCATTTATTGAGAAAAAATAGCAATACTCTATACTTTCTTTATACTTAATAATATTAATATATTTTCAAATAATTAATTTAATATTCAAAATATAAGATAATATCCAATTAATTTCAAAAAAATAATAGTTAAAAGAACATTTAATAAAAAATTACTAGTCAATACTAAGTATTTAATTTTAATTTAACAAATCATTAATTATTATAATAATTGTAAAAAAAGTTATACCAAATGATAATCTTATTTTAAATATTTTCAAATGTAATTTTTTGCTCACATGAAAATTAAAGAAGGCTTTAGCTGTAAAAATGTTGTATGGTTTAAACTTTAAAAGGAAATGTAAACCTAAAGATAATTGCCAAAATTACAATGAAAGGTATGTAAAGGAACTTACATAAATTACTGTGTTTGGGGAGGAGGCTGTAGAGATGCTATTCAATGTCAAACAGAATGTAATGCTGTTGGAAATAGTTGCACCAAATAATAAATAAAAGATCTAAAACAGAGAATTAATGAGTTAAATAACTTACTTAAAGTTATAAAATTTTAATTTAATTCATTTAAAATAAATTTAATTTAATAATTATTAATTATTAGAAAAATATATTTAAGTATAAGTTAATTATATAAGTAAAATTAATACAAAACATAAACCTTGTTAAGTTAATAAATATTTTTAAATATTATAAGTTTTTTATGCATACTTTTAACAATACAGAATAAAGAAAACATTATTATACTTACTTTCAATATTTTCAAATTTTAATTTTTAATCGGTAATATACCTAATAAGATTAATATTTATCATCGTCTTTGTATTCAGTTTGCTTTTCACTTGGGTTTTTTAATACAATAATAACCGAGTCTCCTCTTAAAAACATTTTAGATACAAATCTTTCTCTATTTTGTGGTTTTTTTTTCTTTCCTTTGCTTCCTTTAGAAACTTCAGACCATAACTCCATTACATTTTCTAAAACCATATTCATATGTCTGTCAAAGGCTCTAACTCTTGCTAATATTTTTCTATTGTTTCTGCAGTAAATCAAAATTTGACTATTCTTTTTAACTGATTCTTTTAAAAGAGATAAAGGACCTTCGTGAAAGGTTTCTTCTGGTACTACTTCTTTTTTTACTTCTTCCATTGTAATATAATATATATTATTTGTAAATTATTATATATAAATATAACAAATAAATTTAAATTTAAATGACATTAAATATAACATTATTAGTTTATGATGAAATATAATATTAACTAATAACATAAACATAAACATTGATATATTTAAAATAGTTAAGTCTTATAACAATTATTATGATTATTATGATTACCTGACTAAAGCTTAAATAATATAAAGAAAGTTTTACTATTCAATAATAATAACTATACGTTTTATTAATAAAAAATTATTACTTTTAACTAAATACTTATATAATTTATTTAAATTTACTAAACTTAGTTAAATTTATTTAATTTATATTAAATAAATTTTAATGGTTGATAAAGTTATTGACTGGGTATTTCAAAAAGGAGAAGAGGTCTCAACAGAAGATATTATAGCTGAATCACATTTTTATTCTTATTTCGATGAAATATTAGAAAGCTTAGTAAAGGACATAACAGACATACCAAGCTTAATAAACGAAATATTATTTTACACAAGTGAGAATCTAATAAAAATAAAAACATTAGAAAAGATACTTAAAAATTATACCTCAAATGTTGAAGGAATAATAAAATACCTTGAATCAGCTTACTACATAATGCCAAACCAAGAACTAATAAATTTAAGTTACAAAAATTATAGAAGTCTGAATATTAAACTACTAGTTCTAAACGAACTCCATGAGTTTAGTGATTATGTAAGAATAATTCGGGGTATTAACTCACAAACGTATAATTCTGAATCTGAAGCGTTTAGAAAGTCATATCAAATTAATAGTGCCTATGTTATTTTCTTTATCCTAAACTACGCAAACGGACTAGAAGAAACTAAATCAAAAATAATGTTTCAAATATTAGACGTTGGCAGTAAGCACTACCTTAAAGCCTCAAAAGAAAGTTTTCTTGATACTTTACAATTATATATAAAGCAATGTTTAGAAATGCCTGATTTCGTCGCAAACTTCTTTATCGAGAACAAAACAAAATCATGCGAGCCACACATACTAGAATTTATGGAGTATAAAAAATCCTTACTTTTCTTGAATGAATTCTCTGAATACTTTGACAGATTTGTTATATTCGTTGTTCATAATGAGATCTTCTACCAATCGATTTCAAACCAAAAAATCTTTATTGATAAAACAAAGAAATATGAAAAGGCAAGCATTAACATTAAGAACAATTTTCTAAACATAATGAAAGTAAGAAAGTATAATTTGTTTAAACCAGTTGAGATTAGAAAGTTACTTGAATCATTTTTAAAAATGAATGCTGCAATTTATGATATATTTTGTAGGGAACTAACTACATTGATCAAATTTTATGAACATTACTATTTATCCAATAAAATGGAAGACAAAGCAAGTAAGAATGAAGATAGATTAAAAGAAATGAATATGTTTGATAAGTTTGTTAAGTTTGAAAAGGAGATTATATTTCCTAGTCATAATTTCGATTTTATTTTATCTAATGATAATTATCTTAAAAAGAAACAAAGTGATGCACTTAATAAAAATGAAAAGAAAATGACTAAACGTAATAAACACACTTCAAATCCACTCAAACAAGAAATCCAATGGAATGTAATGTCAAATTTCGAAATTACATGTAACAATGCTGAAGAAAAAGAAAAGAAGAATGTATTTTCTGTAACTAGTTGGTTTTCTTCTTATTCCATTCCCGAAGACCCTGATAAGAGGAAAATGGTTGAACTTGGAATAGGAGCAAAACAAAAAAATGATCTTATTAAGAAAAAAACTTTAACTTTTGAGAAAGAGAAATTATCTAATCAAAATCAAATACCTGAAGAAGAGGAATTAGAAAAAGATATTGGTTCTGACTCACATGAAAATTTAGAATTTGTTAATGACTCTTTAGATGATGGACAAGGTTTTAAACATAAAAGAGAATTTAACGATGAAGAAGAAGATATTGAAGGAGAAGAAAAAGAAAAAGAGGATCAGTTAAATAAGGAAGAAAAGGAGGAAAAGGCATTAAATTTAGATTTTAAAAGAATACCACAGGATAGGTTTCAAAGAAATGAGAAAAGGTTTTCTACTCAAAAAGAGTTATCCAATCCTTATAATCAAAAACTTCTAGGTAATTTAAGAGCTACGACAAATTTTTCTTCAGAGCAAGGGATAAAAAATAGTAGTTCTAATAAAAATTTACCTCATTATTCTAAAAAAAGTAATTCACATAGTACTTTCAGAAATGAGGAAAAAAGATTTACAATGACTACTCAAGAGCCAAAGGGAAGTATTTTCCGATTAAAAGGAGCAATGATACTAGAACCTCAAGATTCGACATTTTCTAATTTGCGTGCTTCTGTCAAAAAGATTTCACTAAAAGATCTTAAGGAGAGACTATCATCAAATGAAAAGTTAAATTTATATGATCAAGAAAAAAATGCAATAAACGAGACTGATTCAGTTTTTTCCAATGATACTGAAAGACAAGGAAGAAACCTAAAGAAGCAAATGTTTTCTAATAAGAATATGCCAAATTATCAAGTAGAAGACCAAATATTTAGAGCGGAAAGAGAAAGAACTAAGAAAGAATCTGATTTGAAAAGAATCAAAACTGAAGATGACTTTTCTCAAAGTATTGAACTAGAAGGGTCTGAACTGAGTGATGACCGTGAATATAAAAACAAAAGAGGTGAATTTATGTTTTTTAAAACACCTCAAGAAGAATTTGACGATATGCTAAAAATGGAAGAAAGTCTTATTAGTAAAGAACTAAGCAAACATGAAGATATAATTAAACATGAGGAAGACTCTAAGAATAACTCTAATATTATAATTTTACAAGCTGAAGAAGAAGAAATTAAATATAGAAAAGAAGAGGCTATGTTATTTGGAAGTCTTAAACGGAATAACGCTGATTTTATGAAAAATGCCTTTAATAAACGAAAAGAAAAGAAATTCGAAAATGCAATATTAAAAGAGGAACAAAAAACTATACCGAAGGTCTCAGCTAAGAAAATAAGTTATTTTGATAACTTAAAAAAAATAAAAAAAGTATTAGAAGAAGACGAAGAACAAGAAGAGATGGTTGATACTAAGCAAAAAGCAGGAAGTAAACCGACTAAAATTAGTTATTTTGAAAGGTTAAAAGGAAAAAATCTAACAAGAGGATCAAGAAAAGAGTCAATTAAAGTATCTGAAATTAGTGAGAAAAGTGAAAAAGTTGAATCACCTTCTGATAAAAAAAGTTCTTTAAAGAAACTCAATTTGTTAAATATTAATAAAATAATTAGTGAAGTAAACAAATCTCCAGTTCCTATTCCAACAAGTACATCAAATGAAGGAAGTTCAAATAAAGAAAATAAGAATATGTTTTTAATTGACTTTAATAAAGAAACAAAGACTGAAAGTATCCTAAAACCTAAAAATATGACTTCAAGTTTTAAGGCATTAATTCTAAAAAAAGACTTGATAAAATCACAAGAAGATACTAAAAAAGAACTCCTTACTAAAATATTTAAATTTAAAGATAAAGAACCAATTCAAATAGAAATAAATGATGATAAGAAAGAAAACTTAGTAAGAATCGAGACAGAAATCGAAAAAGGGGGTGACGAGTCCTTTATTTCTGACACTCAAGAAAAAAATAATATTAAGAGTGGAAATCATAATGAAAGATTTCCAAGCGAGGAACTTATTTCAGCACCATTTGAAAAATCTGCTAGTAAAAACAATATTATAAACGATCAAGATAAAATAAAAATAGAAAAATGGAATGACTTAGATACTGATGTTAACCCTCCTTTAATCGAAATAGATTCCAAATATGAAGAAAGTCAATTACTTGATAAAGATAAAATAAGTAAAATTTCAGTTACACCAGTTCAAATTAATAAATTAGATATACAAGCAATAAAAGAAAGTAACAAAAGAGAGGTAGAAATGCCTCCATTTTCTTATGATTCAAACCACAATAATATTGTTATGGTCGAAGCAAAGACTACAAATAGGGAAAATTCAGGTTTTACTGGTATATCGAAGGCAAATATAAATGCCTTGAATTCGATTGCATCTGTATCTCCTATTAAAAGTGTTAAAAATGATGGTAATAAAGGATACAACAGAGCTAAGTTTAATAATTCACCTAGTAAAGATAATAATAACACTAAGTTTAAGTCTGAAAAGATAGACTTTAAATTAGATAAATTTGAATTAATTGAAAAAGCTGATCGTAATCAAAGTAGCGATAAAGAAAATCCAATGATTATGATGAAACCACCTTCTAAGAGAAATAGTTCAAGGATTAATAATCTAACAAAAAGTAAAGTCGAAGAAATAGTTATGAAAAGGAAAGAGTCCTCAAAAGATAAAGATAAGAAATTACAATTTACAAGTGAAAAAGAAGTAAAAGAAGTAAAAGAAGTAAAAGAAGTAAAAGAAGTAAAAGAAGTAAAAGAAGTAAAAGAATCAAAGCCTATGTTCAATATTAACTCTAACCTTAACTCAAATATAAAAAAGTCAGCAGATGACTCTTTTAAAACATCAGACATGAGACTATTCCAGTTTTCTGAACAAGATTTAGATAAATTAGAAAAATTTGATGTTAACAAGATTAATTCTTCTATGATCATCCAAAAAACTAGTGATAACCAAATAATTCAAAATAAAGAAAGTAATGAAGTTATTGTCCGTCTAAGTAGTATAGATAACAAATACACAAGCTCAATTAATAGTAATTTCGAAATTAAAAGCCCTTTTAATAAAGCACATCATACTCGTAAAAAATCTGAGATAAATTCTTCAGATGCAGAAAGTAAAATAAATTCTGAGTTAGACGTAAGTAGCTTATCAAATTTTGATGACTTTTTTGTTGAGTATTTTGATAGAATTTTAGAAATTAATCATATTACAGATGAAGACATAATTAGAAATTTATTACAAGAGCAAAGAGCTAAAATTAAAAAAATACAATTTCTTAATAAGAGCAAAATAAAATCTTCATTAAGCAAAAACTTAGTAACTCAACTAATTAAATTTATTGATGCTTTCGATATTAAACACATTAGCAAAGTATTTACTAAAATAGACACAGACTTTATTAATCTTTATTTGAATCTGTTACAATTATGGAATAATTACTACTACAATGAAAATCAACAACCAAACAATATTGAATTTGCAAAAGTATACCTTATGGAAATAAGCTTCTTCTATAATCTGGAAAAAAGTTATTTTAAGAAGGATTACCAAAATTTAATTGACTTGAAAATAAATTTACATAAACTCTTCCAAAAAAATGAAATAATTATAATTCCTATTCATGTAGAAAGTATTGAAGATCCTAAAACTAATAATTTATTCATGGCTAAGTTAGATACAAAAAATAAGACAGTCAGAATATTTGATGCAAAGGATGTTTTATCGAATAACTTGGATTATGGTAAAGTTTTTTTTATTAATTTAGCATTAATTTAATATTAATTTAACTTAATTTAACATTAATTTTTAGAACTCAACTACAGATCTATATTTGAATCATTTTTTAAATTTATGCAGAATACATATCAAACAGACTTTTATAGTGGATGGGATTTAAAACGTGACATAGATTTAGCATGCTACCCTGATGATGAAAATGATGATGATAACGCCTACAAAGTTTTGATGCTACATTGTGCTGAAGTTATAAGTACAAACGCAGAAGATACTTTTGATTCTTCAGATGTTGACTTTTTAAGGTTTAAGATTTTCTTCCATTTGAGTGAGTTTTATTGGTGCTTGTTCGAAAATCAACAGAAATTATTTCTAAATTAGACAATTTAGATAAGAATATTATTTTAATTTTTACTTATTTTATTATTAAATAAATATAAGTAGAAAAAATTAAATAAATTAAAAGAATATTTAATATATTATATTAAAATATTATAATAGTATTCTATAATACTTTTATTTAAATGTTATTATAATTGTTCAGGCATAACATTTAAATCTAACAATAAGTTAGCCAAATTTCTTATGCATTTTTTATCTATTAGGACTAAGTAAACTTGAATCTTGAACTATAGAACCTCTTTTAGGGGTCTTTGCTTTAGTTGCATCTGGAGATTTCGAACTTGACCTCCTCCTTGAACTTTTTGGTGTTTTAGCTCCTTGGTTATCTAATTCTACATTTGCATCTAACTTGATAGTATTACTAAATTCTTTTTCAGGAGACTTACTCTTTTTAGTTTTTTTAGTTGGTTTTGGTGATTGTTCAAATTGGTTAACCGATACTGAAATAGGTGGTATAGGTTGAACACTAGCTTTAACATTAACATTTCCTTGATAATTATAGTCATTGTTATTATTTGATTTATGATTTTCATACTCATAATTATAGTTATCATGCTTTACTTTATCATAAACTTGTTTGATTCCTACCTTAGCTAATCCGTCTATTCTTAGCTCACCATCTTCTTTTAAGTTTTCATAATAAAGTCTTTCTTGTTGTTGGGCAACATATTTTGACATACTATCATTAGAGTCATATACTTCAACATTTGGTTTGAAAACTTTTGGTTCGTCTATTTGCCAACTTTGATGTTTTTCAACAACTTCTTCTCTGTCCCAGTCATTATTATCTTCCATTATTATTTGTCTTTCGTCATCAAATTTTTTTTTGCTTTGTTTTTTCTCAGAATTATAAACATTGCTAGCATAATTACTTTCCTCAAGAGTTGGTTTTTCTACAATTATTTCAAGTTCTTCCTCTTTCTTAACGAATTTCTTACTTTTTGGCGATGGTGATGCAATTACTTTTACAGGTGGTTCTTTAACTTCATATTTTGGTAGGTCGTCAAAAACAACTTCTCCGGTATGTTCTCCATCGTCTTGGAGATTATTGGCATTAATTTGGACTTTTAATTGGATAGCATTATTGTTGTGATTGTTAAAGTTATCGTGGTTATTGTTATATTCATCATCTCTATTTAGACTTGCGTTGAATAGTCCAGCTTTTTCTTTCTTTTCAAAAACAACAGTGGATTCATCTATACCTATATTCTGGTATCCATTCACATTTGTTGAGATTTCATTATAGCTTCTCATTGAGACAGGATCACCGCTGATATTCAATTTATCAACAATTCTATGTGGAGTAACTAAATTTACTTTATTTTGAATATTATTTGTTCCTATGTTTACGAATCCCTTAGTCTTCCATTTGATATTTTTAAATTCCGGTCCTCCAAGTACCCTAATATTTAGTTGAGCGTATTCGTCTTTAACCGCAGTTTTTCCTTCTTTTCTTCCGTTTTTTTCTTTACACATAAATCTGATAATATCAAAAGTAGTAAAAATAATCTTGATGAAATATAGCCAAACAATAAAGTATAGAAGATGTTCAATATACTTTACACGAAGATAATTTGAAAATCCAATTTGATTGTACAGAAAGACTAAAAATCCATTGCAGAAAATATAAGCTAAGTAAATTATAATTCTATAGAAACTATATCTATTTTTCTTTTCAATTCTTTCGTCAAATTCTAAGACACTTCTATCATAGTCAAAATCATCAAAATTTGCAAATGTATAAATAGGTACTAAAGTTATTGAAAGTAAGTTAATAATTGAATAAGCAAAAAGACCTCGTAGGAATGTTTTCCAGAATTGCATTATTTTTAGTACAAATGGTATTCCAAATGATAATACAGTCATAAGAGGAATAATCACACTTGGAGCAAGATAGAATAAATCTGCATACATTACAGGATCAACTCGGATATTATTAATAGCAATACATCCACTTATAAATGTAAAAACTGAAAAGACTTTAAGCAAAATAATTGCCACATAAAATAAGTATCGTAAACCTTCTATTTGAACCTTAGCTACTGAAACAATCATAAAAATAAATACAACGATCCCGTAAATGGTTAAAATCCAGTCTGTTGCTTCCCGTCCATATGCAAAATAATGAATTACAAAGACAATAGTATAGCTATAGCCAAGATTGAGTAGTTTTACAGCAATATTAAGGCACCAATAAATTGAAAAAATAATCATTGTAAATTTATGAAAGACTTCCTTATCCGAAGCTGCAATTGATTTTGGTAAGAAGTAATCAACCCAGTGACAATATAAACTTAAATTAGTAATTTTCTTGTCTTCTAAATAGGAGCTTAAAGTGGGGTGCCCAGGGAAGTAAGCAATCGCATCAGGAACGTATTTAATAAGTCCTACTTTATCTTTTGCGCATGCTAAATCCAAATTTATTGTTCTCTCTTCATCCAAATTTGCATTAGTCGTAAATAAGCTATTAAATCTATCAACAACATTTTCGAAAAAGTAAGTGTTTTGGAAACCGATATTAATGACATGTTTATATTTATAAAGGAAAATCGATGGTGAAGTAATCATAAGAAAGTTAAAAAGATTCTCACATGGTCTTTCATAAATGTGTTCTAATTTATTCTCTAACATTTGAGCAGCTTCTATAGAAAGAATACCAACATCAGCCTCATTTATTTCAACTTGTCCCCCTAGCGATGCAGCTTCCGGGTGGTACTTGAAAGTGAGTAAAAATTTATAAATAGCATGTCTATGTAGCTTAATTTGAGGTTTTTGGATCATAAAATAAATTTTATCACTAATTTCATCTGTTTTGAGCATCCCACATCTTGTTGTAAGATCATACGCAATTCCATTTAAAAAGTGATGAATAGAGTTTTTTCTTCCAAAATGGCCTTCCTTAACTGCAAATAATAATTGAATATTTGAGAGATCAATTCCTTCTATCTTCTTAGAATATTCAGCAATGAATAAGTGCATATAATGTTCATTAATGTCATGCACTGCATCTAAAGCATTAGGATCTTTTGTTAACATTCTATCATTAAAAAAGATTTCTTTGTACTCCGGGCTTAATGTTTTTAAACCATCTGCAACAACTACAACCAAAATGTCATCAGCTGTTAAGCCAAATTTTCTATTTAAAGTAATTACATTTGCAACCATCCCTTCGAAGTTTGGTTCTAGTTTTTCTGGATCTTCATCGTAGATAGTGATGCAAACAATAATCTTATAATTGCTTGATCTAATAAAGTTATCAAAGTCATCATAGTTTTCGTTTTCAAATCGCAATAGACCATTCCTTTCAATTTTTGTCTCAGTTAAGTTGTTTGTTTTAGTTGTAAAAGTACATAACCCTGTTCTGCAATAAGATTTTACATCGTATTGATGATTGAATCGGTTAGAGCTTTTTGGGGCTTCTATTGCTACTGCCTTTTCTGGACCTTCTGCTTGCACATTGACTCCTGCATTAATATTAGGATTTACATTAACACCAACTTTCAAACTTGGTTCTACATGAATATGAGAATCTGGGGTTTTGGTCTTGACAACAGGGCTGTTTCCGTTGAAGTTAGAATTGACCTCAATGTGGGGATCAATCGAAGCGTCGGCATTGACGTTGACATTAGTGCTTACACCAAAATTCAGCATGTTTTATTATTAATTGTTATTAATATTATTATATAATATATTTTATTTATTAATTTAAGCTTTTAAGCTTTTTTGTAGTTATGAAATATATATTGTTAAGTTTATTAATACTTTTGTTGATTTATGTTTAAGAATAAATTAAATAATTATAGTTATATTATTTTATTTAGATATTTTTTATACTCTAAAAAATGGAAGATGATGCCAAAATTTATAATGATCTAAACAATATTAATTTTAAAAATGAAAAAGAAGATTTTTACAACATAAACGATGTGACTGAATTTTTAGATGAAAATGAAAATAAACAGGATGAATCAAGCATTGTTATATTTGATAATATTCCTAATAAATTTTCCAATTATAATAATAAGCTTAGTAGTTTTTTGACTAATAGAAAATCCAATAGTAACAATCCAAATGCAAATGCTAATTTATTTAATTCTTTTATTAACGATATTAGTAACAATAATAACGAAACTAGTCGTAAAAATAATAATAAAAATATCAATAGCAGTAACAGTCATCATAAAAATAATATTCCTATCAACATTAGTAGTAATCATATTCTTCCTAAAGAAATAATAAATAATCCTAGCAATAATATTTCTAGTATTAATAACATAATTCCCAGTAATCCAATTCCTAACAATAATATTAATATTCATAATATTCATAATAATATTTGTAGTAATAATATTAATAGAATTGATTATCCTA
>Ga0100379_10005088_pt1 | contig 11406 bp, 12 predicted proteins | sample CryGeymeta201503_FD_80418 | JGI IMG/M metagenome (GOLD analysis project Ga0100379, IMG submission 80418) | Groundwater microbial communities from Crystal Geyser aquifers in Utah, USA - Crystal Geyser metaG 2015-03 | ecosystem: Environmental > Aquatic > Deep subsurface > Groundwater | place...
ACAGAATATGGATGCTCTTGTAGCATAAAAAGATAAGGAGATTACCAGGTTGAAGTTAGAAAATGAGATGTTATTGGAAGAGATCAAACTACTTAATTACACTATCAGAGAGGAAGAACATAAAATGAATGAAAAAGTAAAATCCTGTTGTTGCTATTCTGAAGAGTAAGTGGAAAGGAAGTCGATACAAGCCGAAACTGAAAATGATTTTATCAGCTACATTGGGGAAAACAAAGAGGAATCTCCACCAATAGAAGTTGATAAAAAAGAAAATGATGATAAAAAAAGCCACCCATCTGTTCTCACAAAAAAAACAAAAAGTTGTATCATGGATCCCAATGACTTTCCTTTTTAGGAACTCAGAAGATTTGCTCATAGAAAATCGATTCATGCTTAGCAAATTCGTAAAAAATCGAAAAATAATACATAAATATTTCCGTCAGTTGACCACTTCGAGATAGAATAAACTTAGTTGAGACAGTCAGACAGTTTGAAAATGAAAAAGAGCCAAAGTTTGATAGATCAGAGTAAAATAGCTCAAGGGAAGACTTTCTTGAAGAGTAAAACCAGAGAAAGTTTCAGAAGGGAGAATAAAGCTGGAAACGATAGCCAAGATATTAAATTATGGAATTTCAACGAGAAAAACATGTCAAATCTATAGCTCGTCAGAAACACGATCGCCTATAAATTCAAAGGCTTCAGGTATACCTATGAAGATCTCCAATAAATTTTTATTCATAAATAGACTTCAATCATCTCCCAAGACGAGGTCAAAAATATTTTATCAGAATTTCCTTTCCTTCTCAGTGACCACCTAATCTTCGAGCTAGCTCGTTACATTTTCAGGGATTGCCCTCATGTGACTGTAAATGGGGAGAGGCAAAAATAAATCAGTATTGATAAATTTGCCAAAATTCTCAGAGAAATGGTCCCCAGCTATGACCTGATCGACTAGGAAATATAAAAAATAGCAATGTAAAGAATCAAGTAGGTCCTCCTTTCCAATGAAAGATAAATCATGAGCGAGGCCGACTGTTATGCAGAAATGGCGGGAATCATCGACTACAATACTTTTATTACAATTTTACAGCAATACAAACTAAACATCGTTGAAATTGACTTGGTAATTAGCCAGTGCTGCATCATCTCCTCAGATTATCAGCACCTCAATTACTAGCTGTACTATCAGATTCTCAGTGGAAATCCTGCTGAATCTGATAGCTAATCATCAGCTTCTTCCGCTTCATCCTGATATTTATTTCAATCAGTTATTATTTTAACAAAATGTTCTATATAGGCAATTACAAAATAAGATCATTAACAACATTGACTGATATCGAGTGCCATTTCTCCCAAAAATTAGTCGACAGGATTTAAACTTTTCTACCCAATCTCACTTATCCTTTCAGCTGTGAGAGCCCTCGAATCTTGACGTGCCTACTCTTCAGGCAGCTCCTGGATAACTGGCTGTTTGGCGAAGATCATTTTTTTGTATTAATCTAGATTATGATCGATTGAGCTGGACATTTATTTAGTGATAGTTTTGGAATACATGTGGCCATCCTTGCCGTAGAATTGATTCTTTTGATCCTGCTCAATCGACGCTTTGAGGTCTGATTTGCCATTGGTTGCAGGCTCAGTTTTAAGCGCTGCCTCCTGCTCCTAGGAAGTGATGACTATTTCTGGAGCATTTTAGCTTGCTGCACAACACTCTTGACCCATTACTCTTCTATTAAAAGAACAAAATAATAATCGGACACGGACGACAAATTCGCAGGAATATCTATCAGACTCTCTGTCAATTCTGATTGAGACAGTATCTTGATGCTGGATTGATTATTATTGAAAAATAGTGAAAGTGTCAGTAGGAAGTATATTCGTTGGGAGAGGTATTAAATGATGTAATTTTATTGAATGAAACACCGAAGTTCTAAAAAAGACGATCGTTTCTAGACTCTCCGAGCTCATGATCACTCTATCAGCACTGCCTCCCCTGTGAAAACGTCTATTCAGAGGTAGAACACCTGCACTCACTTCCGCAAATAAAAACCTTTCGTTGAATTGCCTAAAATTTATCCAATCCCCAACATAGTCCGACAGAGGAGATACCTCGAAAGTTGCAAACAGCACGAAAACACCATTTTTAACCTGATTGGAACGAAGTTCAATCGCAAGAATTCTTCAGATAAGAAATACTCAGATGAGCCCAACTCAGCTTCAGATGCCAGAAGAGGGGTCCCTCTGCTTGAAAGGCAAGAAACCCACAAAAGATACTTCCTATAAAGCATTTTAGCAAGCAATGGGATCAGTAAGATCACCTTTCAAAAAAAATAAAAATTGAAAGTGTTCATAGATGAGGGCAACAACTCCCGCCTTATAAATGAGCTTATTCGAAGGAGAAACACTCTCAAAATAGTCAACAATCGTCAGGATGCCAACATTTTATGGACTCAAAATTGTGACTGGGAACATTCCAACACAGGATCAACATACACTGAATCATTCAAAACATAAAGAGAGATGACTTGTCACAGCAGCGAGAGCAGTTCAACCGGGCTTCAAATGTATAAAATCGACGAATCTGTGCATCGCACGACTCACCGAAAATTCCGCGAGGTTGTGGTGAGTAGAATATTCATTCACAACCATTTGCGAAGTCATTACTAAATATCAGATAAAAAAAGTTTATTCAAAAATATAAAAAAATACTGCCTCAAATAAAAAATCAACGAAAATGATATAATCCCCCTTACCTACCATGTGGAAAGAAGCCTCGATAACCTGCCAGAAGACTTGTGCAGCAAAACTGAAACATGGATCGTCAAACCTGGTGAGGACACCAATCGAGGAAACGGTATTTCTGTCCAAATAGGTAGAGAAAATATAGTTAAAGCTGTAAAATAGCTTGCGAGCAGTGGCAAGAGCGCACTTGTCCAGTAATACATCGACCCTCTTCTCTATAAAAACAGAAAGTTCGACATCCGCTGCTATGCTCTCGTCACCTCTCACTGCGGTCAGCTCAAGGCTTACTGGTATAGAGAAGGCTACCTTCGCACCTGCTGCAAATAATTCAACAACGACCCCACCAACATCTACGGACACTTGACCAACGATGCCGTACAGAAAAAACACAAAGATTACGGCAAGTACTAACCCTGCAATAAATTGTCCTATAGCGACCTAGAAATACTGCTAAAATCGAAAGACATCAGTTTTGATGCCACAATCAACAAGATGAAAGAATTAGGAAAAACCAGCATCAAAGCAGCTGAGGATAAACTAAGAGGAGAAAAAAATATTTTTTCGTTTGAGGTGTTCGGATATGATTTTTTGATTGACTCCAAGGGCAAAGTATGGCTTATTGAGATCAACACCAATCCATGCTTGGAATTTGCTGGCAGTCTCCTTTCCCGCATCATTTGGCACATGATGGAAAATTCTCTGGCCATCGCCCTAGACCCTCTTCTACTCGATCTCCCCGAGACCTACAACTCTTGGAAGGAGAAATTAGACAAGATATACGATGACAACAAATTCGAGTGCATAATCTGATCAAAAAAATGATGTTTAAATTTACTAGATTAAACCATCCAATTTAATGAAGCAATATGAAAAACCAAAGTTAAGGGTTACAACAGTCTATTTAGGCAATAAAAATCATAAAACAATCAAGATTTGTTGATAAGATTGTACCTGAAAAATCCATTGGCGGACTTGCTATGGATCATTCCTTATTCCAGCTTCCTTCTCTTCTGCCTCATCTTCTCAATTATTAAATCTTTCTCAGTTATCAGCTTCCTCCCTTTCTCCCTTTGATAGTAAGAGTTATCAGTATTTTCCTTTTGACATTCATCGAGATCCTCAACTACAAAGTCTTTTTTTGACACACTGTTTGATTCCCTGTTAATGCTTGTCTTCCTTCTGATCTTTTCCTGTGCTGAATCCAACTGAGAGCGAGTGTTGATCTTGACAATTGACAAAAATCCCTGTGGTTCTTGAGAAGGTTCAGGAGTCTTTTCCATGATGTATGTTTAGTTTGAAGTACAATAGTTTCTCAACTTTAAGGGAGAATTTCTTCTCATATACCGTAAAAATTGATTTTTGCCAATAGCTGGCATACTTTTCTTCTTCTCTAATTTTCTTGTGATATCTAAAGTAGTTGAGCTATCAGGCATATTTTTCATCTCCTCGAATTCGATGAGTTCCTAAGCAATGTCTCCATCTGATTCTGAGACAACTTCTTCTTGATTTTCCTTACAATCCTTCGAAAACTATTCGATCTACTTGACCCATCGATCCTTAATCGATGGATTTTTCTCACTTAATCTGGAATATTCCACAAAACATTGAACAAGATCTCTTCCCAACTTTTTGTAAGAATCAATCGTGTGTTCTACAATGGTCTTTCCCCTTTTCCAGCCATAAAAAGAACTCTAGAAAGTATAGACCATGGCCTTAGGAAACATTTCTGACAAAACTACCCGAGCACATGTCTTTTTATCTTCAGTCACGCTGAAAGTTGATTGGTTGAATGAAATCTGTTTGACCTTTCGACTACAGTAGTAAGGGAATAATCTGGGATTTTCCGAGTCTTTTCTTGGAGGAGGGTTTCCATAGAAAAATGAATTCAGAGAATTGCTATGTCCATGAAGATCGATGATAAGAGAAATTGGGTTTGTTTTGTTGAGAGAGTACAAAAATTTCTTGAGAGAGTGTATTTAGCAGTGGAAATCTCTTCTAGGATGTCTCCAGATCCGATTGAGATCATTTCCTGATAAATTGGTTCTGTAGTTGCCGTAGTATACTCCATCCATGTTGACCATAGGCACGACATAAAATTGAAAGCTCTTCTTCCACCAATCGTAATCTCCCTCAAGCAGCCACTAGACGATCCCTTCAGCTACGTACGAACCTTGTGATTAACCGGGGTGCTGTCGAGCCAGGAATACAACACTAGGCAGACCTTGCTATCGTGGCTCGAGTAAAGTTTGAGTGGAATATGTTTTTTTGTTGTAGTGTTTCTTCTGGGTGAAGGCATAGGCGTTAAGTGAAAACCCTGTCAAAGTTTAGGCAACTTTTATTCGTTCGATCTTGAGACTTCCCACTGGCCTTTTGATGAGCATCTTATTGAAAAATCGTTCAAGATCGATGAGGTTGTAAGGGAAGGAGTAGGCAAAAGTAACTACATCGTTCTTGTACGGCGACTTGTATTCAAAGTGCAGACAGTGATAGTTGCTATTCTGACTGTTTTACCTTAGAACTTGAGTGGCATAGTACGATATCGAATGGCAACCTTTAGTCCAACCTATCCGATGATTTAATTTGGCACTTTGCGAGAAATATGCCACACCCATCCCCTTCTGGTACAGAGAGCTCGATTTTGTCTATTTTAGCCTAAAGGTACCAAATTGACAATATTGAATTTGTAGTTTTTTTCCTCACTGATCTAAACAGTAAAGTTGAACCACTGCATGTTACCTTTGGAATTTGTGTCATTTTGAAGAATCAAGTCGTATTAGTTATCTCCTGTCTACATAGGACAAAATATTTACCTTGACTGCTGCAAACAAATTAGAGCCTTAGTAATTGGAGCTGAACCTCAAGTTGGGAGCATCAGTGTAGCAGTTGTTGCTGAACGAACCGTCTACTGGATGCTTGTTATCTGTGTACTCAAGATTGAGAGTCTTGAAAATGTTTTTGCTTTTTCGCAAAGATTAAGCCAGCAATTTGTCCAATGGAATAAACATTCCGCCAAGATACTTGATCGACTTACCATTGAGATTTAGCTTCATGTATGCTGCATTATTGTACTTCAGATAGACCAACTTATTTCTGAGAAGGTAGGAATACTCATAGCCCAGAGTGTCACATTCATCAAAGAACTAGAGGTAAGCAGGGGGCGGCTCTGTGGGAAAGGTTACTCTCTTCTTCTCTTTCTTTTCGGGACTTCTGCATGAGATGGGACGTACATTAACCTGAAAGTAGGTTTAACATCTGGAGCGTAGCTTTTGTTGATGATTTAGTTAGGCGGATAGAGGGTGCTGACAGGCAGCAAGACCTAATTTTAAGAGTCCTAGCTATCGCTTTGGGTATTGAAGTTCGACATGTTATATTCTATATTTTTTTCCATTCAGCCAAGAACAATGTTCTTATTTGCATCAAGTGTAAAAGTGATCGAAGAAATTCTCCTTTTTCTTTCTCCTTCAAAAATACGATGATTGATAAGGTATTTGTGAAATTATTATTGAGACTGTTCTAGAGTCAATTGATAAGATTGATAATAATTCTTTAGCTAACCACACATGGAATAAACCAAAGCTTCAGAACCCATAATCAACTCCAATGGTAATATTTCCACCTAACTTAGTTAGTGAAGCCAGTGAAAGCGAGAGCTCACTCGACAGATCTTTCGAGAGTTGCGCCAACTCTTATGATTTTTGTGTGCATTTCATCCACAAAAGTGATGAGGCAGTCGATAGTCAGTTCGTCAATGCTGAGGACAACCTTAACCTTGAAGAATGCCTCATAATTCTGCAGGACAAACTCAAAAGGGCCATGACCAATGTGACCTTCAAGAAAAAACTCGAAGGAGAAGATCTCCCAACAACCACTCGCTTGTCTGATCTCATCCAGTGTCCCGATGACGACATCTACCTATTCTACGGTATGGCATTTGTTATTCAGAGGGAGTAAAGCCAATCGTCAAATAAGTAGAGAAGGAGATGCAATATGACTCAATAAACAAGTACTCCTACCTCGACGAGTCAAAATTCGTCAAGTAAAAGTTAACCTATTCAGAGTGTACATCCCTCTGCCTGGAATTGGTTCCATTCCTGCTGAAAATATAACATCGAGATTCCTGGACCGAAGCTTTGAAGTCAAGATCCACAACTACAATGGCAAAAACTGGATTTTCGCAGTTCCCAAAACTCAATGCCAGATTTTAGTAAAAAAATCCAAAGTGACCCAGAAACCTGACAAATTGATCGTGAGTCTTGGCAAGATGGCAGAAAGCGACAACTGGTTCAGTCTGCACAAAGTCAAATGCATAGGCGAGAAGGATACTGATTGATGTGTATGATAGAATGTCAGGATTAACGTATCGATGATCAGGAGATGAGGATAAGTGATACGATCAGACCATATAGGGCCAAAGCTTCACCAAAAATGAGGATCAGAATGAGGCCCACAAATAATCGTTCCTGCTGGGCGTTGGCTCTGATACCAGCATCTCCCACCTTTCCAATCGAATAGCCAGCAGCCTGAGTAAATAAGGAGATACAATGCAACTGAATCCGCAGACGAGACCTGAGGCCATATGCGAGAAACCGTTTCTGTAGGTGTATTCGTCATTGTATTTGACTGAGTGGAAATATTGATACCTCTTTGACTGATGATGACAGCCACAATCATGCCGTAGATACCCAGAATACCAGCCATGACGACAGCAATAAGCGATTTCATGACGACTGCGGGTCTCCAGATGGAAATGCTGCTGATGCCGGTTCCTGCTTTTGCGGTTCCGTATGCTGCTCCGAAGTCTGTGTTAAGAAGGAACTACTGGCAAGGACGAGGGCCATGCTGACTCCCATAAAGCCAAAAAATCCAGCTCCTCCATTCTCAGGGACAGGTTCGATGGTCGACATGTTGATTTGGATTCTTGATTGATAAGATTATATATTCAGGATTAAAAATCAATGATATCGGACTCATAGCACTTTCCTCCATTATTGCATATTTATTAACTGAGATCAGCACACATGCTATAAATAACTTGATAGGGACAAGTTCAGTTTGTAAACTGTAAAAAAGATCATCATTCTCAGTGTTGCGCCATCACTTCAGGTTTAGTCGCCAGCTCTCTTCCCTCCCTGTCAACATGTTAAACATCTATTTCTGCCATTTTTTCAGGAGTCTTAGCGATCAGATAAGACGCCCCTCCTACTCTCACATTGATCTCCTTGTACAGCTCATTAAATTCCACCACTTTTTCATCTAACGATATTTTAAGCTCTTCTTATGCTACATGCTCATTCAGAAGCGTTTTGCCAGTGAGATGGTGATGCTAGGGGGTAGCCTCGATCAGGTAATCAAATAAAGCTTACTAATCTTATACTTGGTAGTTGCTTTTAAGTTTGTTGATGAATCCTCCTAGTTTCTATAATATCCCTTGATTCTCTTTGAGAGTTTTTGCTGCCTCAATCAAAATTATTGCCTTTTCGTAGTTCCCATCTCTAACTTCCAGTAGGACCAACAGAATCAGTCCGTCGATGTTGTTTGTTGAGTGCTCGATAGCTTTAGACAAAAAATGCTTGTCTTTCAGTAGGCGGCCTTTTATTAGGTATAGAGATGAGATTGCTCCTCTCAGAGCTAATAGAGCAGCCTCGTAGTGTTTCTCACCTGCTTCGAGTGAGAATAGGTTAAAGTATGCTACATAGTTGAGGTGGTTGAGCATGATGGAGCTGTCGATGTCTTATCTGGCCATGGTTAATTAGCCCATGCGCAAGTGGATCAGACCTCTGTTATTGAAAGCCATGGAGCTGCGAGGTTTGAGCTCGAGATGTTGGTTGATGGCTCTGAGGGCACTCTAGTAGTCAGCTTCGTAGAATAGAGCAGTGGCATGTTGAAAATGATGAGTGTTCATGGATAAAAGCTAACAAAAATAATACTGTCTTAGGATCAAATTGTACAAACTAATGTCAATAGCAGTTAAATATCAAAATCCCTTCCCCACGAAGTTAACTCATTTCCAATAATTTTACTGTATTTCAGAGTGACAGTTAGTTAATTATTATGGACCAATACTCCAACAAACACTCCTCTAATCGTTATTCTTCCCGCAAACCCATCTTCGAACTTAGTAACACTTCCTTCGCCAACTATGGAAATGAATAATTGTACAGAATCATTGCAAAAATTCGAGAGCTGGAAGATGATGTCAGATTTATTGTTGAGGAAAATAGGAGAATTGAGGAAGATAACAAGTTTATTAAGGATGCTGTTGTCGACCTGGAGTATACCACCACCTTCCAAGATGACTAAATTCTCAGATTGACGGAAATCGTCAACAAAGGGATGTACTCCAGTGATCCTATCAGCAAATACTAGGAGGAACTGGTAATGCTTACCAAAAAAGTAGATCTTCTAAATGGTGAAATCAACGACAGGCATAAAAAGTACGAGAAGGCAAAGAGTTAGAAAGAATAGGCCACGGTCAGACATATAAAAGCTAAGGAGTAATGGAACTCTTTCCAATTTTAGGAAAAACAGCTCATCGAGAAAATTGACGAACTGCTGACAAACCTAGTAGCAAAACAAATTGATATGAAGCTGCCACCGGATCAAAAAATTGTCATTATTTTAGAACAATGCAAATAGATCTAATTCTAAATTTCCCAAAGAACCCGAGACCTGAATATATACAAAGATTAAATAGAAAGATAGTACAATGCATAAAAAGAAAAAAGAATGGAGAAATAGTACAATGCTGAATTGCTGAGACAGAGGAATCAAGATTACGAAAAAAAGAAGAATTTCTTTAAAAGCTGCTACAATGAAGAAAGTATCACTGGAGTCATTGACGATATGCTTGAAAAAGAACATCAACTCCGAACGGAGATCAGCTTACAAATTGAAAGGAACGAGTCTATTACTGAGGAAATGGATGAGGCCCTGAGGAGCTGTGAGAATAGAATGATCCGATAGAGGGCCATGTTGATCGAGGAAATCAAAGTGCAGAGGATCCAGAATGATCTGATGGTCAGCCAGAGACAAAAAGCCCTTCAATAGTTGCGAGAAGTCGACCAACTAATAATCGAAATGTAGGCCTAAGGGGCCCATATAACCCTTGAAAACCGAGTCGCAGACAGTGAAAACTTCAGCAAGATAAGCGACCTTTAGAAAGAAAACATCCAACTATAACGATAATATGCCTAGCTATTCCAACAGGTCGAGTTGGTGCAGCAATAGCTGATTTTATGATATTTGATGTAGTGAAGTGTTGGATGGTAATATATCGATAAATAATATTGATGGGGTGGACATCGCACGATCAATTCTTCGGATGGGTTCATAGCTTCAGAATCAACCGCAACAACTTCTTCTTTGGAGGTAGATTCGGTACCAACGAGGCACCTTACCCCTGCATCATTCATTAACCATCAGTCCAACAAGTCCTCGATAACTGGAACTCCTCAGATACCGGACTCGTCGTCACCTTCTTCCTCGCTGGATTGCTGGTTGCCAGACGAGTGGCCAATAAAGATATTTTAACAGAGATGGTGCTCAGCCGCAGAGCCGACTATAAAATATACCATCGTATGTGCACAGGTCTAGGACTCTACTTGGCCCTCAGAAACTCAGCCTACAGGCTGGAGGGTCTCGTTCCCAATGGTCTCCCCAAGAAGAAGGCTGAATTAGTCAAATACGACTACACAACTGAGCTTGTGAACTCGACCTTCTGGAAGTACTTCGTCGAGACCCATGACAAGCCAAGAGCGTGATGATAAAGATTCATATCAGATCAGCCATTATAAATCATGAATTCAAATTAAAAAGCACCCCTTTCGCCTCAGTAACTCTTCAACCGACTCTTCAATGCGGACTTTAGAGCCGCAGAGTGCTAGGATTAGACAGCTAAACTCCACCACCAACGGCAAATCCTGATGCAGCTGATTGTTGAGTATGAAGACGAAATCAAAAAGGCACAACTGTTGGCTATCTAAGAATAAAAGTTGGCAAATCTCAAGTAAAGGTTACTTGTTGAACTGGAAGCATTGAAGACGGAAAGAACCACCATTGATGCTCGACTAGAAGAAGAGCTCAATAGCATGAGGGTGGCCCGTGTCGACAGTAGAGATCAACAGACCTGGATAGCCTAGGTGAACGAAGCTCGAAGCAGAAACAACAAATTAAAAATCAGGATCAGAGACCTGATGGGCTACATCGAAAAGTTAGAACTTCAGAACAGACGTCTCTAGTAGGAAAGAAGAGTAATCCAAATTTCATAAGTCCAAAGAAGGCAGTTAGGCGACGAATGGCGCAACAAGATATAATTCCTCAAAAAAGAACACCTCAGCTATGAAGGCGAGCTGAGAGACAAGATCCGTCTAAAAGAGGAGTAAGCATTGAGAAATATCAAAATGCAAGAGATGTAAATCCACGAACGCAACCAACGCAGAAGGATGGAGAGTTTATCAGGAAGGGTCAATTTATATGGAGGAGAGGGAATGACAGGTCGAATGCACAGTATGACCAGCTATACACCTGCCTAGAAGCTAACCAGTCGCTTTGTGAGACAGATCTGATAGTAATTTTGATATTAGTTTATATTCAGCTTCATATTTTTAAAATAAGCAGGAGGGGTTGGGGTTGGGGTTGGGGTTGGGGTTGGGGTTGGGGAGCCGA
>Ga0100379_10005090_pt1 | contig 11403 bp, 8 predicted proteins | sample CryGeymeta201503_FD_80418 | JGI IMG/M metagenome (GOLD analysis project Ga0100379, IMG submission 80418) | Groundwater microbial communities from Crystal Geyser aquifers in Utah, USA - Crystal Geyser metaG 2015-03 | ecosystem: Environmental > Aquatic > Deep subsurface > Groundwater | place: USA...
GGATTGGGGATTGGGGATTGGGGATTGGGCCCAATCCCCAATCCCCAATCCCCAATCCCCTTTTATTTAATAAACTATTACAAATTAACTTTTATGTAAATTAATTATTAGTAATACTTAATTTAACCAAATGTAAACATATAAACAATTTAATTATAATAAGAAAATAAAACAAATATAACATATAAAAGAAAACCAATTATATTTATATAATCCATCATATAGCTCTTAGCTATTAATATACGAAAAAACTAAAATAATAAATATAAATCTTAATAATATTAATGGTTTTAATGATTCTTTTTTGTCCCTTTTAGTTGTCCAATTATTTTTTCTAATGTATCGCAACCAACTTTAAATGCTTGCTCTTTTTTAGATTTATAAAAGAAAGGTATGCTAAATTTTTGAATGTAATCTACACCATTTTCATTTTCTTTAAACATACATTCTTCTGAATATAAAAATGTGTCGATTTTGCTTTTATAATTCCTATTTTTTCTATCAATTTCAATTTTTTCTACAAAATATGACGTCGACCATAAAAAGTCAATGCTGTGAACTCTATATATTTCTAAAACATCTTTACTGATAAGTTTTCTCGATATATCTACAACTAAGTTTTTTCCTAAGTATATTTCATCAAAATATTTTCTAAATTGCGCTTTCATTACTCCTTTAAAATCAATTTTCTTAAATTCGTACTGTAAGGTGTCCATAATAAAAATTATATAAATATTAATATTAATACAATTAATATAACTTTTATCTTTGATTAATTAAATAACTAAATTTAAATATAATTCCAAGATTTCAAATTTTAATCTTCAGTAAATTATTTGTAAAATATATATAAATTTATTTAAACAATACAAACAATATAAAAATACAAATAACATAAAACCAATATAAACATTATATTATAAATAACATACACTTTAATATATAAATAATATATTTAATATAATAATAAGTTTTCTAAAATTATTTAATCTATATCCATATTATTCTTAACTTCTTCATACATTCTTATTCCTATTATCTTTTCTTTCCTTTAATTATTTTATCTTTGTTTATTAGGCTATTAGCTGCTATTACTCTTAATCGTTTCTTTTATACACCTGATTTTTTTGATTGGCTTGATTGACTATCTAAATTTGGATTTCTATTTACTACTCTATTCATCATATTATCCGATTCGTCTATGTTTCTTCTTCCTGAATATAAATTTCCGCTAAAGTTAACTGATCGTTCGCTTAATACATTTTGACTTAGTCTTGTGTTTTCTTCGTTCTTTTTCTTTAACTCACCTTCTAATTCAACAACTTTGCTCTGTAGGTCACTGCATAAACCTTGTAATGGATTAACCTCTTCGTTTGATGATAATGTATCTCCGCCTGACATATTTTTCCTGTTGAATGCTCCTGATGATTCTTTGTATAATTTGTTTAGTTTTGTGTTTTCGTCTCGCAGTTTTTGGATGTCTTCGCGTTGTTTTTGTAATGTAGTGAATAGCTGTTGTTGTTTGTTACGTTCTTCGCTTATGATTAATTGATAATTTTGGAGATCTTTTTCGATTATTTCTTTATTTTGAGTTAAATAATCCAAGTTACTTTTATAATTATTACTAACTTCTTTTAATTTCTTATTCTCTCCTTTTAAATTTGTAATTGTCTTCTGATATTCCAACTGGGTTTCCTCCATTCTTTGATTCATAGTACCTTCATATGATTTTCCACGAGATATATTATCATTTGTTATTTCTAACTGCCTTATAGTATCTTTATAACCTTCTATCTGTTCAGTTATTTCATTATTATAATTCTCAGCCAAAGCAAGCTTCTTTGCAAGATCTTCTTTTTCAGTTATTTGATCAGAAATATTGTTATTATAGTTACTCAACGTATTCTCTAAGTTTTGTATATACTTAACAGCTTCTCTATTCTCATCAACGAAGATTTTTAAATTTTCTTCAAGTCTTTTATTTTTCTGGCAAGTCTCCTTATAAGATTGATACAAATCTTGAATATCTAACTCATTTGCTCTAAACTTTTGATTAAATATTTCGTTATTACTCTCCAACTGTGTTTTGATTATGTTTAATCTTTCGTTCTCCTTTGCTATTCTAGTTAAGTCTTCGATAAGGTTCTGATTTTCGTTAGTTTTTGAATTCATATCAAAAGTAAGATTTTCTATTTCGTTATTCTTCTCTTGAATTTCTGCGTTGGCCTGGTCTAAATCTTGAAGTACTCTATTAAAGTTATTCTTAAGATCGAGTATTTCTTGTTCTCTATCGACGAGTCTTTTGTTATCTACATTTAGTTTATGACTACTTTGTCCAACTCTTGATACTAATTCTTCATTTTGTAGTTGGATGTCCTTAAGTAGTATTGTTAATTTTGATATTTCTTCTGTTTTCTCGTCAAGTTCATTAGTTAAGTTATCATAATTCTGATCCATTGTTTGTAAACCTAACTTTAAGCTGTTTAATTCTTCAGTTCGTAAGTCTAGTTCTTTACATAAGTTTACTTCGTTTGCTTTTAATGCATTGTTTTCTTTTTCTAATAATTTTCTAGAATTGTTCTCTTCAGTGAATTTTGTAAAGAGTTCTTGACGTGTTTTGTCAGCTTCTTTTAGTAGATTTGTGTAGTTTTGTATCTTTTCATCGTGTTTACCACATCTATCGCTTGAACTACCTTTTGATTGATTTTTAGCGTTTGTCAACTCGAAGTTTAGATTCTTTACCTCGAATTTGAGATTTTCTATTTGTATTAACAATTCTTGATTACATGAATGACTTTCGAACTTTTCGTTGTTTTTCATATTGTTTAGTTGGTCGATCTTACTTATATATTCACTTATTTCGTTATTTTTCTGTGATATATCTAATTTAAGACGTTCAACTAATTCGTGAGTTTTTGTTTGTTCTAATGATTTCTTCTTAACTTCAAAATCTAGTAAGTCGTTGTTACCTTTTAATTTTTCATTTTCTGTCTTCAATGTTTTATTTAGTTGGAGTAAGTCATTATTTCTTTTTTGGCAATTAATCAAATCGGAATTTATATCTCCAGTGACAGTCATCTTATTTTCTAAGTTCTTCATATCTTCGTTGTTAAGACTGAGTTGATGTAGTAGTTTCTTCTTTTCATCTGTTAATGTTGTTATTTTACTGTCTTTCTCTTCGATTTTATTAGTAAAATCTTCAATATTGGAGTTTAATGTATTTATATCCTTCTTAGCTAGTTTTAAGTCTTTTTCTAAACTGTGTTTATCTGCTTTTAATTTATTACATGTTTCTTCCCATTCATTAAGTTGATCTTTAATAAATTTGTTTTGGTTAAAGTCTTTCTCGTAACTTCTTAATCTTGTTTCTAAATCTCTTTTCTTGGATATTTCCTCAGTTAAGTCGTTTGATAAGTTTTTATATTCTTCTTGAAGGATTTCGTTAGTTTGGTTACTGTTTTCAACTTGTTTTTTTGCAGTGTTTAGTTTATCAGTAAGATCTTTTACGATATTTGATTTAACTTCTAACGATTCGTATAGTCCTTTATTTTCTGTAATTAGCTTATCGATCTCCATTTCATATTTTTTGTTCATAAACTCTAGTTTTTGTGTTCCCATTTTGTCGTCGTCTGCTTTGTGTTTTATGTTTGAATTATCGTTACTTAAGTTGTTTATTTCCTTATTTAAAGTTGCGATTTGGGCTGATAAGCTGTCTCTAGTCTTAGTTAAGCTTTGATTACGAAGTCCTTCACCTTGTACTTGTGCTTCTAAATCTATTATTTTACTTTTTAAGTGAGTATTCTCTTCACTCATTTTGTTGTAGTCTAAGAAGATTTTGTTAATATTATGTGAGGAGTTTTCGATATCTTGATTAGCGAGGAATTCTCTACCTTTTAGTATATTGTTTTCAGCTGTAATTTGGTCGAGTTTCTTTTTGAGTCTATCTATTTCGGTTGTGTGTTCATTTTTAAGTTTGAATAATTCTTCGTTGTTTGTACGTAAATGTGATATATTCTGCGAAAGTGCATACTTCTCAGTATTATTTTCCGAAGTAGCCTCAAAATTCCTTTTCTTCTCTTGCTCTAATTCTTTTAACAAATTCTGAATTTGTGAATTTAACGAACTAACTTGATTATTCAATTTTAGTATTTCATTATCTTTCAAAACATTACTAGTCTGGGTATCTTTATAAGTTTGCGAATGAAATGTCTTATTATTACTAACTTTACTATCTAAATCTTTTATAGTTTCGTTAAGCCTTTCTTTTTCTTTTTTTAATGTTTTATTTTCATTTTCAAGCTTTCTTACTTCCTTTTCATTACAAGTAGTATTAAAGAAGTTTATCTTTTCTTCCATTTGTCTGTTCTCCTTGTTTAAAAAATCTATTTGGGAATTAAGCTTCTCGAGTTGAGCTTCTAAATTTGTACTTTTGTATTTTACTTTTATGTCTTCTAAGTTACCGTCAATATTATAACTTTGATGGATACGTTTAATTTCTAAGTCTCTATTACTTATTTGCTTTTCTAAAAATTCTATACGTTGAATGTACTCTTCATTCTTTTGCTTTTGAATACTGTATTGATTACGGAAATTTTCTGTACGTTCGTCAGCGGCTTTTAAGTCGTTGGCCCATTCGACACGGTTAATATATGGTGATTCAAGTAGTTGACGCATTTCTTCTAAATTTAATGCGCTGTCTAAGTTTTTGCTAACTTCGAATTCCATTTTCCTGCCGATAATATTCATAGGTTTACTTGTAGTATTAAGTAATTTATCAGCACCAGATAAACTTTTACTAGAATTATCTCCATATATCTTTTGTAAAGTTTCATTAAGCCTATTTCTTAATTTTTCTGTTTCTTGCTCATTTTTATGTAGAAGAGTGTCCTTTTGTTTAATAAAAAATTGAAATTCCTCTTTCTCATCATTAAGTTTTTTATTTAAGGTTTGATAATTTAATTCTTTTTGATGGGTATCTTCCTTTATTTTTATTAATTCTGCATGTAAGTCATTATTTTCTTTTACAAGTCTCATATTTTCGCTTCGCAATGGAAGAGATGTTTGCTTCTCTCCTTCAATATCCCCTTTCGAGCTTTCATGCATCTTTTTCATCTTTTGAAAAGCTTCAGATGTTTTTATTAGATCGTTAAATAAATGATCAACCAAGTCAACAGAATCAAGACCGAGAGCCTGATTAAAATTTAAAGATTCAAGCTTTTTCTTTAAAGTTGAATGTTGTTTTTCTTTTTCAGATGTCATATTCATTAATTAATTTTAAATTTGTATAGAATTATATTAAATAAAACCAAATAATATATAATTAAATAAGTTTATAAAGTAAAATAACTTTTTATAAGTATAAATCAAATATTATAATAAACAAACTACTTAAACATTAATCAATTACTTTTAACTTATCTTAACATAGTTTAATTATATAACTTATACTAAATATTTAGGAGTAAAGAACATGCGCCAAAAAGAATTTTCCTCAAATTCAATCTTTATTCCGAACGTTTTTAAAGTGATACCTGTATAAGAAAATAAGAATATGATTAAATATGTAGTATCAACAAGTCCTAAAAATACTTTCCAGAAAGGATCTTTAACGAATAAAAGAATCATTAAATCAATTATAATTAGATGACCAATTAAAAAAGTATTCATCAATTTAGTTTCGTTTTCGGAATAAGATATATGTTTTTGATATCCTTTAGCTATTAAATTAGAAATAAATAAAACCTGTAATTAATAATTTGAGTAAAGGATTCATTAAGAACATAGAAAAAATTATTTTGGCTATAATTGATTCTTTTCCGTACGTTTTTAAAACTTTATCTACACAATCATCGTTCGTTTCAAAATCATTATTATCAGTGAAGTAGGTTTCGTTTATTAAACTTTCATCGTTCTCGATATTATCAGAATTACAGTTTAGTGGTACATAACAACAATCAGCTTGAGACATTTTAATATTATTTTATTTAACTTAATTATTATAAATATTTTTAGTACAAAGTATTGTATTTGTTAATTAATAAATTTAGAAGTATTATTTTTGTTAATAGTGCCATTAGTAAATTTAGTAATAATATATTAAGTAAAAGATTATATTATTATATATTGATATTGATATTCTCTTCTTCTATTAAATATAAAGTATTAATTGTTTTCCATTATAAAGCTTTTTCTTTATTATTTTTGGTACTTTTTGATTCCTTTTTAAAGTCTAATCCTAATACAAATTCAGTAAATAACATCCCAACCATACATGAACTACATATACCAATAAGAAGTGAATTAACTCGACTTATCTGTAGTAATTGCCCACTTAATAATGTTGTAATGCGATTTGCCCAAAATGAACCCCATAACGCCCCTAACGAGCGAATAAACCATACTATATGTGATTCAAATTCTCTTTCCATTCCTTTTGAAAACCCTATAGTAGCTGGAATTAATATTACACAAGCCATAAAATAATAAGCATATAGTATATGTTTTCCATCTATTTCATATTTTGGATCATTACTTATATCTACATATATTAAATAACCATAGAAGACTCCTAGAAAAACTGAAACAGTAGAAAAGTAACCAATTAATTTATGTATAGAAGGATAAGGACCATAACCTGAATTTAACATTTGTATTATCATAGTAAAAAAAGCGAATGAACTATAGACGAGATACCAAAATACATTACCTGATAAACTATGTTCTTTAATTAATTGATCGTAAAGTAAAAAAGCACCAATTCCAGTTAGTAATCCTAATTTTAATTGTTGATTCATTTTAATTTATTGTTAATTTTAATACAAAGAAAATATAAATTAAAAATACAAATTAATATTAAATATACTTAATTTAATAATCATTAACTTTAAAACTTAAATCTAATTCAAAATTTATTTAATTTATTATTAATTTATTAGCTAATATCATTAACTAACTAATTCTTAATAAGTTTCAATCAATTATCCTTGTTAACAACATAATTTTTGAGCTTTATATTTTCTCTTCATATCATCAACTAAATTAGAAATTTCTTTCTTAAGAATATCGTTTGTAGTTTTATTAAGAAAATCTTCTAGCTTAGTAATCATTTCTTCTCCTACAAATAAGTTTGGACTTAAATTATTAACGAAACTAACAACATAAAATCTGTCTTCCTTATCAGCGACTCTAGTAACATCTTCAAAGAATCTTTCTTTAACATAAGGAGCAATAACGTCTAAGTAATCTCTGCTAGCAAAATTTCCCATTAGAGTTTCCATATTAACTAAACTTTCTGATGTACATTTATTAGTAAACTTATCCCATAACTCCTTTTTAATCTCGGGGTCAGGTCTTGCAGCGTAACAAGCATGTCTAGTTTGAACTGACTGTTCTGAATTTTTGTCGTTCTCAACCTCCTTCTCAAGTAATTTAGCTTTTTCTTCATTGCTTATAGATTTAGATTCGTGAATAAAAGTAACAAGAGCAAATCTATTTTCTTGAGAAAGTAATGTATTCTTAATTGGAATTTTTTGGTCTTTCTGGTTTACAACAAATGGTCCATCTTTCAACCATACAGTAAACATGTTTCTATGTTCCTCTGTACATGCAAATTGGAGTAAGTATCTAATAAAATTACGTAGTGTATCATCATCGTGTCCTTCTTTTGAAATAAGAGTCATTACTAATTCAAACATGCTACTGGCATACTTGTGATAATGTTGTAAAGGCATATAGTTAGAAATAGTTCCAGCTACACATCTTAAAGTAGTTGTTAAGATATCTTGATCAGTTTCATAGATTATATGCTTTTTGACTAAGTCTAAATAATCTAAAGAAGACATTTTAGCATCTCTTACTAAATCGAAAAGAGATCTATAGATCATTTGTTTGGTTAAAGTATCAGTTATTTCATGTAAGTGGTCTTTTAAATAGTTAAGTGATGTTTTGTCTACAACCCATTTAATATAAGCCCAATCGTTATAATTTAGAATAACTGCTGCTGGGGCGGATTTTCCAACGAATAAGTGAGCAAGATCAGTTGAGGCATCTGGATTGATTGTTACACTATAGAATGTTTCTGTTTTACCATCTTGGAATATAAATTGAATATCCATAATGTGAGTAACACGATTTGGATGAGATTCTAAGCATGGTGTTTGTTCAACAACAAATTTAGTTACTTTGCCATTATCCTGATCCCAGTTGGCTACAAGTTCGTTAAGACCTGCTTTTTGTAACCAATTTTCACAAATAATCGTTAGTCTATGTTTAAATCCACAGTTTTCAGGCATGGCTTCATCCATCTTGTGGATAAATTCGCTGAAAACTGTATTATCCCAAGCGAAGGTCTTGAAATACTCTACAAGACCTTCTCTAAATTGATCTTTTCCAATACAGTAGAATAATTGTTTAAGAATACTAGATCCTTTCTCGTAAACAATTTCATCAAAATGGGTCTCAGCAATATCAGTATTCTTAACCTCACTCATAACTGGATGGGTTGATGAAAGTTGATCAGCACGATAAGCTCCTCCTTTAAGCGAGTTGAAAATTAACCACGATGTGGTATAGTTCTTTAATTCAGGTGCTTCAGCAAGACATAAATGAGAAATAAAAGTAGCAAAACTTTCGTTAAGCCATAAGTCATTCCACCAGGTCATAGTAACTAAGTTTCCAAACCACATATGAGCTAATTCATGTAAATTTGTAATAGCAAATCCAGTTCGTTGTCTTTGAGTAGGTGTACTTCTCCAACAATAATATTCGTTTAAGGTTACTAATCCTACATTTTCCATTGCTCCCATATTATATTCAGGACAGAAAATTTGATCGTATTTTGAAAAGGGGAATGGTTGACCAAAGAAGCGTTCATAGAAATTAACTCCAGCCATGGTAATTCTAAATATTTCTTTAAGCTCTCCAAATTGTTTAATAGAATCTCTAACCATTAACTTCATTGGAACTCTAAATTCGAATGGATTAGTAAAGGTATAATATTCTCCAGCACATAAAGCATATAGATAAGGTGAGATTCTAGGTGTTTTATGGAATGAGTGTAGTCTATACTCTCCATCATTAAGGAACTTTTCATCAAAAAGGTGATGTTCATCTCTTTCATCGAAACAATGAGTTACTGACTCGATATCAATATCATTAATAGTATTTTTATTGAAATTCTTAATGAAAACTTGAGATTCATTTCCGAATACTTCCCAATGTTTTAAAGCTAAAACATTTAGCTTTAAAGTTGCTTTAATGTCTGGTTGATCAAAACAAGGAAAGACTTGATGGCAATCAAAAGGTTCAAATTGAGTATATAAATAGCTTTTTTTATCAGCAGGGTCTGTGAATCCGTGTAGTCCTGATCCATTTGTAGTATATTTACTTGTAAATAAAATCACAACAGTATTTGATTGACCATGTAAAAGTAATGAAGGGTCTAAACTAATTTTCATATCCTTTACTCTGTTATTTGATAATTTTCCGTTAATTGTTAAAGACGATATAGTGTTATAAAAGTTAAGGAATAATGAATCAGGTGTAGAATTTGTGTTATTATAAACAAATTTTATTTCAACTCTTCCAGTATATGTTGAAAGTCCAGGCTTTTCTGGGTTAAAGGGAGTAAGTTTAAGTAAAACAGTATATGCAACTGAGTAATGCCCATTAACAACTAAGTGTTGTTTTCTCATTATTGCATCTGCTTCGGATAGAGGTACTTTTTTAGTAGATTCGTTTTCCATTATTAAATATAATAATTAAAATAATAAGATTATATAATTAAAATAAAGTTAATACAAGAGAAAATATATTAGAATTGCCAGTATTATTTATACAAATTAACTTAATTTAAATAATTATTAAATATAAATACATATAAACTTGATAAATAATATATAGTATGAATAGTTTAATATTTTATTTACAATTGTATATAATAAGTTATAATTAAGTATAAATTAACAAAACTCTTCATTTTAGAAGAATTAATATAACTTAAGATTATTCTTATCGTATTATTACTAATATTCTTATCAATTTTAATTACTCTACTATTCCTTTCAATATTTTTACTAATGCCAATTCATTAAATTGATTTGTTGGATACCATGACCCAAGTAAAGCTAAACCAATTCCAGAGACACACATAATGATATACAAAGTATAAGGAAACTAATAAAGAAAATAAATATGATTTTAATATGATTAATTTACAGCTATCTTGAATGGCAATTCGCTAAATAGATTAAATTGCAAAACTAATGTGATTGAAATAACCATTCCGATTAAGGTTCCAATTAATATACTTGATAAGATAAGTACTAAGGCTTCATATAAATATATTCTAATCGATTGTGCTTTAGAAATACCTAATGCTCTAAATAATAATTATATTGTAATTGAATAGACTATTAAATATATTATACCTCATTATTCCAAATTCGCATATATTATCTCTTATATTACTATAAAATGTAGTCCATATTAAGAAAAATGAGAGAATTAAAGCTATTAGTCCAATAACAATAAAAAATAGTTGTAAAATAGCACTGGAGTCTTTAGCAGCATCAGTAAATTCTTTTAAGTAGAAGAATGTTGAAGTGTCCATATCGATTAGATTTTTAAGTTCACTTACTACTGTTGATTTAAGGTCGTCACTTGCGTTTTCAGTGAATTTAACTAATAATTAAGATAAGATTAGTTGTTAATTAATTCAATTAATAGTTTATAATATATTTACTCCATAAATATTGTTTTCTTATATTGTCTGGTGTTCTGTATCTTGCAGATGATGTACTTATTCTTTTAAAAACATCTGGGTCGAGTTTGGATTGAATTTCCATTAGTTTGAAGAACTAATTAAGAGTTAATTAAGTTAATAAGTATTAGTAATAATTTTTTATAATAAGCCTTATATCGTTATATTTTACTTGGTTGGATGATGTTAATACTGGAGCATTATTAGCCAATAAATTATAAGAAGAATAATCTGCAATACCAGGCATTTTTATTCCTAATGCAATTATTCTTGCAGTATATTTATGATTTATCTGACCACTTATTTGTATCATTGCTTTACTTTCAGTATCTAACGAGTTTGACAATCTTATTCCTTCTGGTATAATAATTAATATATCTTTATAATCACCAACACCTAAAAATATTAAATTATTAAATTATTTAATTAAATAACTAAAATATAACATACTATAGCTGCTATTTAAACTTCTACTAAATGCTAAGTCAGGATATGAAATATTATATAATCTTGAGTTATTAAAATCATTTGTAACATAATCGTTTAAGTATAGTCCTGAAATTATATCTATTTTTCCAGATTCTTCATTTTTATTAAAATTTAAAGTTTTATCATATTCTGAGTATGTATATAATTCACTATAA